>Ga0210244_100263_pt1 | contig 48977 bp, 26 predicted proteins | sample ChrtobMetaP3_0mM_FD_155473 | JGI IMG/M metagenome (GOLD analysis project Ga0210244, IMG submission 155473) | Chrysochromulina tobin associated microbial communities from unialgal haptophyte culture, Seattle, Washington, United States - P3_0mM | ecosystem: Host-associated > Algae > Haptophytes >...
ACTCCCGGGACCTGTTCCGTTGTGCCAACCGTGTGGAGGTCATCCCCTCTTAGTGAGGAAGAGCTCAGTGAGCTACCCGAGTGTGTGTTGTGTGAACGCCTGGTACGGCGCGCGGAGCGCGGCGTGAGACGAACTCACGAAGCGGTGTACCGGATACAAGTTTGAGTTCCCATGCTCGTCACCGCTCTTATGGTGTACTCTTCCTGCGCAGCGCGTCCGATGGGCCGCTATAGTGTTATGCGGCACCGTACCTTGACAACAAAGATGCAGCTCACCATGTCCGAACTGCCCGTAAAAGACATATCGGGCCAGCCCGTCAATCTACCATCGATGGCAAGAGGGAAGCGGGTGGCACTCTACTTCACAGCGGGATGGTGCCCGATGTGCCTCGACTTTGAGCCTGCTCTTGAAAAGTACCGCGCAGCGGCCGAGGAATCAGGAAACCCGGTGCTGTGCGTCATGGTCTCTTCCGACCGTTCAGCGGCCGACGCTGGCAAGCGGGCTCTTGCTTTAAAGATGCTTCAGGTTGAGTATGATGGCAGCGTCCGCGACGCTCTGAAAGCCAAGTATCAGATCTGGGCAGGTGTCGAGCAGGGCAAGCTGGGCACTGGACGGCGCAGCGGCGTGCCAGCACTGGTGGTCATCGACGAGGCTGGCCAAGAGCTGGCATTCGTCGACGCTGAGCGCAGCGGCAGCAAGTCGCTCAACAAATGGCCGACGGATGCGGGGCGTTGGAGTTGAGAACGTATGAGTCCGTGATGCGCTGATGCTCGTGCAGCTCTCGGCGCTGCGCTTAGTTACTCGCTCAAGGCCGCCAAGGCGGAGGCCACGTGGGCAGCCAGGGCTCATCAGGGGCGGCCGAACCGATGAGGCCGAACGGTTTCCGAGAGTCCGGCCGGGCGGGAGGCTGGAGTGTTGCAACCCACAGTCCGGCGAACTCCCCCGACTTGGGCTCACAGGACGTTATATGGAATAATTACTAGCGCGAAATACACAGCCCCCTGTAGGGATTCCTACCGAAGATGCGAACATCTCTATCCACACGTCGCGCGTCCTGTCTCCTGACAGAGTTGGAAATGACACAGTGGCACTGTCACAGTCCGTGCCGTTCCATCGCGCCGAGGCGAATGGCGAAAGATCTCAATCTCGATCTCGTCGGTGCCGCCGCTCGTCATCCTCATGGCGGTCTCTGCGCCGCTCGTCCTCCTCATGACGGTCTCTGCGCCCTTCGTCGTATCCGCCGCCGCCGCCGCCGCCGCCGCCGCCGCCGCCGCCGCCGCCGCCGCCGCCGCTACTAAGGTGATGCGTGACGAAACGATGGGCGCTGTGATGGGCGCTGTCCCCGCGGCCGCCGCCGGTGGATCCGCCGCCGCTGTGATGGGCGCTGTGATGGGCGCTGTGATGGGCGCTGTGATGGGCGCTGTCCCCGCGGCCGCCGCCGGTAGATCCGCCCATCACAGCGCTGACCCCGCGGCCTGCACCGCTGGTGCCTGAGCCCGAGACGCCACCGTAAGCGCCGCCCTTGCCGCCAGCGCCGTAGCTGCCAGCGCCCCTGTCGCCAGCGCCCTTGCCGCCGCCGCCCTTGCCGCCGCCGCCCTTGCCGCCACCGCCGCTGCCCTGTGCGACATCTGCCTTCACGGAGCGCCCTTCGAAGACCTCGTCGTGGAGCGCCTTGCTCGCCGCGAAGGCGGCCTGTGCGTCGCCAAACTCGACGAAGGCGAAGCCGCGTGGCTCGCCTGTCGCCTTGTCGGTGGGCAGCCGGCACGCGCTCGGGGCGACATGGAAACCTTTGGTCGAGAGCCATTCAGAGAGACCCTGTGCCGTGGCATCAAATGGCATGTTGCCCAGGTAGCAGCACGTCTTATTGCTGTCGAGGCGCTTCTCAGCAGGCAGCAGGCCGTACAGGCATGTGGCGTCGCCCGCCTCGGCCTCGAGCGTCGCGATCTCGTGCTGGAGCGCCGCGCGCTGTGCCTCGAGCCTCGAGAGAACGTCGATGTTCTCGAGCTGCACTAAATGGGAACGCGAGGAGCCTCCGAAAACGATCGTGCTGCCCTGGGAGAGGCGCACACCCACGAGCGGTGGCACGCGTTTGCCGTCGAGCGTGACGCCCGCCTTGGACGCGAGGTCGACGAGAAGCAGCCTCCCGTCCTGATGCCGTACGATCGCCGCGTGCCGTCGGGAGATCGAGGGGTGATCGAGCTGCACGTCACAGCTTGAGTGCTTTCCCACGAGCGCCTTGGACGCTGTGCCGAGCGGCAGGCTCTCGACGAGTGCGCCGCCCTTGTGTACCTGGAGTGCGAGTGTCGCGTCCGCGTCCTCGGCCCTCGCGAGCGGGAACGCAGCCGCCAGCCACGCCTCGAGGTCGGTACCCGCCCGTGCCTCGTCGCGCACGGCCATGAGCGCCTTGCCGAGTTCGTTGGCGCCGCGCCCGCCACTCACGCCCCAGAAGGTTTCGCCCCAGTCGTTGCCGGCGATCAGATTCCTGTTGTCCGTGCGCAGCAGCCGCTCGTGCAGCGCGCTGTCGCGCCGAAACTTGTCCCTCAGCAGCGCTTGCATCAGCGGCCGCTTGCGGCGCTCCCAGTCGACGGGTAGCGGCAGCTTGCGGCCGAGCTCGTGCGCGAGCTTGGGTGTCGCAGCCTCGCGGATGGCCTTGGCCGCGACGGCGTCGGCACCCGCCTTGGCCGCCTGGAAGGCGTGCTCGACGCTCGGGTACCGCTCACCCTCGTAGAAGACCGCACTCTGGAACCAGTTAGCGAGAGCCTCCCACCGACCGATGAAGGCTGAGATCGTCTCCTCGTCCTCGTTGGCGCCCCATGCTGCAGCCTTGCGCTTGAGCGCGATAACCTCCGCCTGGACGGCGATGAGGCGCTCTGCATCCTGCCTTGCTGTCATCGTCAACTCTGTTCATTCACAACACACCAACACGCACAGACCGAACTCTGTTCACAGCAATATAATACAATAATCGCCTTTTGTGTCGATTCAACTGACCCTTTCTCAAAATCGCATATGAGAGCTATCTGTGATCCATCGCAAATACCCGGAAATTACCGAAAACCGTTCATCCGCAGTGGGCAGTGGGCAGTGCGCAGACGGAACTCGGGTGTGGGCTGTGGGGCCCCCGAAGCTAATACCGTATTATAATACCGCCATGCAGCTATGTACTTTTTCGGTCCCGGCCCCTTGGCCTTGCGCGCACGTGGTGTGCTGCGCGTTGCCGAAAGTTGCCGAAAGGGCTCCGTCCGGTCCGTGTGTTACGCCGTACAGCCGTACTCACTCACGTGGCACTCGTGTTCCCGAGGGCGAGGCGCACGTGCGTCGGGGCGCGTCAAAGATGGCACTCATATTCAGACGTGTGAGTCGTCACTTCACTTCCTCGCCGTTTGCGAGACGGCGGACCGCTCACGGCAAGCACGCTCAGCGACGTGGCGCGGAGGAGCCCGCCAACCACCATGTGCATCGGGCTCGGGCTGCGGAATCGCTTTGGAGCGCCGCCCTGGGCTCTGGTACTGGGGCCGTTGTGAGCGCCGTTGTGGGCGCCGGTGCTGGCCGAGGCAAGAGGGCGTGGGAGCGACGGCAGCGTGGCGGCGGACGCCACGAGCGATGGCAGTGCAGGCAGCGCGGGCGCCATGGCAGCCGCCTCGCCGACCACGTGGGCCATCGCGGCATCGTGGACGCGCTCCGCTTCGTCAGTTTCGTCCGTTTCGTCGTGCATGCCCTCGCCGTCGTGATCGTCGAAGAAGGCCTCCATAAGCGCCTCCGAGGGGTTGGGCGCTGTCGTGAGCGCCTCCGAGGGGTTGGGCGCTGTCGTGAGCGCTTCCGAGGGGTTGGGCGCTGTCGTGAGCGCCTCCGAGGGGTTGGGCGCTGTCGTGAGCGCTTCCGAGGGGTTGGGCGCTGTCGTGAGCGCCTCCGAGGGGTTGGGCGCTGTCGTGAGCGCCTCCGAGGGGTTGGGCGCTGTCGCGAGCGCATCCGAGGGATGCGGTGCTGCCTCTATCAGTGGCAGTGCCTCAGTCGGCGGCACTTCCTCCATCAGCGGCGATCTCCCAAGCTGGGGCGCTGTCTCGGGCGCTGCCTCCATCAGCGGTGCTGCCACCGTCGGTGGCGCTGCCTCCATGGACGGCGCTTGTCCGGCCTTAGCGAGCGTCTTCGCCTCGCGTGCAGCTGCACGTGCCGCCGCGCGCACCTCAGCATCGGCACGCAGCTTGGCCGCCAAGGTGATCGACTCCGCGTCCGCCCTCGCCGCCTCAAGCATCGCCTCAAGCTCCGCCTCACGCGCTTGAGCATTCCGGCGGACCTGTGCCAGCTGCTCCGCCATCTCGGCTATTATCTCGGCCTTCTCGGCCAGCTCGGCCTTCCGTTGCGTCTCGCGCTCCAAGCACTGCTGCAACTGCTGCTGGTGTGCTAGCAGCTCGCTCGCATGCTCCTTGGCGCTCTGCTCGAGGCTCACCAGCATCGCGGCCACCTTTGCCTCCGCCTTCTCGGCGCGCGCATGCAGATGGTCCATATTAGGATGGTCCATATTAGGATGGTCCATATTAGGATGGTCCTTCTGCGCGCCCAGCGCCGCGCTGCCTGCGTCCTTCGGCTCATCCGCCACGAGCTGTGCACCCGCCGGCAGCTGCCACGCACTCTCTTCAGTCTCGTAGTTGCAATAGTAGACGCGCCCTTTCGGGGTCGCCACCGCCCACCATGATCCGCCGTCCGGCTCAATGCCGCCTGGCTCATCGTTGAGGTGGTGCGTGTCGGCACCATTGTCGCCATGCGTGGCTTGGTGGGAGCCCTCCTCGAGCCGCTTAGCACGGGCGAGCATCGCCTCCTTGAGCTCATCGAGGTAAGATTTCGGTACCTCCGCGCCCAGAGGCTTATGCGCACAGTACAGGGTGCGTGCACGCCTGCTCCGTGGGGACTCGTTGCCAAGGGCCATGTCGTAAACGGTGTTCGTTGGCTCATCCACGATGGCCTTTTGTGCCGTGTCATCAGCAGTGCTGATTGGCTCATCCACGGCTGCCTTATGTGCCGCCTGCATCTCGGCGAGAAGCTCCGCCTTCAGCTCAGCCTTCAAAGCCGCTTTGAGCTTGGCGGTCGCATCTTCCTCGCTCGGCGGCGGAGGCGGTGGGGGCAGCGGTGGCGGCAGTGATGGCAGAGCACCACTCGACTGCACAGTGCGGGCGCGGGCGCGGATCTCGAGCGCTTTGGCGCGGAGGCCGCCGGGACGCGGTGGGCGCGAGATGGAGGCGATTGGACTGAGGGCGGTGTGTGACATACACGCGAGCGCGTTTCAAATGTCTCCACTGGATGTTGGGGAGATGGAGTGTGAACGTTAATACACGTTGTAAAGGCCCGCTTAGTACATGTATACACACACCTTACATGACCCCATACAAGGCGCGGAGCGGTCGGTCGGCTCAACACTTGAACTTGAACTTCGGCCGGCTTGGAAGGCGGGATAGAGATTTTTTCAAGTCAAGTCTATACATAAACAACAGACAACCATACGGAAGCCTATCTTGACTTGACTTAGAGTTTTTCTTTCACCACAGGACTCGCGCTCAACATTCCGCTTGGAGCCATGGAGCGTGCGCCGTGCCACGCGACAGAGAGGCCAGAGGGTCTTCACCGGAGTGCAATCAGGACGATCGGAGTATGTTGGGAATTTGGCGGAGGTGAGATCTCCGAGATCTCAACTCTTCCAAGTTCCCGAAAGAAATACTTCGGCTGATTATTAGTTGCAGGCTTGCACGACAGCACTCAGCGCGTGGGGTTTTCGCGGCGCGCTTGTGTTCTTGCCTCTTGGGACCTTTTGGACATCCAAGAGGGCTTGTTGCAATGGGAGTGCGGCGCCGGAGCGCGGACAGCATTGGAGCGCGGCGCCGGAGCGAGGGCAGCAGTGCGACATGCGACATGCCGGAGCAGTGCGACACGCCGCTCCGGTGGTGGCATCTCGGAGCTCGCTCCAAGTACCACGACGGTAATGAGCAGCCCATATGCCGAGGCTGGATCCATGGCATCGGCACGCTTGCCGCAGCCTTCTTGATGTTTTCGATGGTCATGGTTGGCGTCCCCGGAGCACTCGTGTGGATGGTCGCTTGCAAGGCCGTCGTGTACGCCGCTTCCGCCTCCTTTCATCTCGTCTGTTGGCCAACTGGCTTCCACGAGCGCATGGCGTTGATTGCGGACGTGAGCCTTGTGCCGCTCGCTATTCTCGGAGGTATTTTGCCCTTCTCCGACGCCGGTGGTCTCGGTGTGACGACCGATTGCATGCTCGGCGCGGCCGTGCTAGCACTCAACGTCCTACTCGTCGCGATCCAGTTCCGTCGCGGTTACAAGCACTTGCCCGGCAACTCGATGCCGCGCTCGCTCGTGTGCGTGGCGTACTATGTGTACATCGAGATCGTGGCGGGCCGCGCCCTCGGCTTCGATAGCTCGCTCTGGTGGCTCACGCCCTTCCTCTACGGCTCGGCGTTTTTGTGCGCGGCCGGCGTCGATCATTTCCGGGAGAGGTGTACTGAGCCGCTCGTCTTCGCACACCATCGGCGGGGCGTGTGGACGTTGCATGAGGACTTCCACGCGCTTCTCTTGATTTCGGACGTCTTCAGCGGCTGGTTGGGTTGGGGCGTGGTCGTGCGCGCATGAGCCCAGCCATTGCCAAGTCACTGCCCAGGAAGAGCCGCAGAGAGAGGTTGCTGGGGGTCGCGCAGGGCACGATGATGCATCGGTCATGGAAGTTGCGCAGGGCACGATGATGCAACGGTGATCGACCGATCCGACGCGCCGCATGGCCGTCGCGACTCGCGTGTTGTGACCTCGTGAGTTGTTACCTTGTGAATTGTGCGTGTTACTCACTCGGCGGCGCGGGCGGCGGGGGTCCCGTGTATATTCGTCTCAGTGAGCAAGACATGCAGGGAGCGTCAGCGCAGTGTCGAGTGTGATGACGACGTGTGTCCCGAGGCTCGAGCGTCGTGGCCGCGTGTATTGACGTGGCCGTGAGGTCGTCCCGCCGTGTTGGGACTCGCGATCCGAAGGGCGAAGCGAACGGGAAGAACGGAATGTGGCCGGCCGCCCGCCCCGGGCCGCGCGCGGCGCGGCGGCGCGTGACCCAGTAGGGCCGGGCCGCGTTACACCGTGTAACAATTGTCTCGATTTGTCTAGTGCTGTACGGTACGGTACACCGGCGCGTCCGAGAACCGGGCATGCATCGTGTCACGACCACGTGTACACGTAATCACTTCTTCTAGAAGAGTGCAGACCTCGATACGCGTTAGCATGCTTACGGCGTACGTTGATCGTGATGCTCTTAATCAAGGATGACCTCTGCGATGGCGGGCCGCAACATCCTCGAGTGAGCGCTGCGCACCATGACGAGTATGGCGGCTCGGAAGGAAAACGGACCGCCGCCGACCTCGCCATCACCATGGCGACTGGACAAATTAGCAGGCCCATCAGACAAATGGGCAGGCCCATGCAAGAGCGTCAGGAAAGGCACGGCGGCGCAGTAGCCGACGGCGACACCACAGCCGAACAGCCGGCTGAAACCGCCATCGGTCACCAGTCCAAGCAGCTCGCCCGCCTGACGAATCTGGATGTCAGGCCCTTGACCAGACGTGAGCAGCGAGCCTCGCCACTGGAGGTCGGTGTGCCAAGCATCAATGGCCGGCTGCTCTGCCGCGAAGATGAACGCCGGTGCTCGTGCCCCGCCGCGCCGCGGGAGCGTGAGCCTCACGCGCAGTAGCATGCGAGGCAGTATTGTGCGCGGCAGGGGAGGCATGCAAGACATGGCGGCCTTCTCGTCAGCGGGCACCAACGGCCTCGCGCCCGTTGCAGAGGTGAGCGCCGTGGTGAGCGCAGTGGCGAGCGCGAGGGTCGGCTCTTTGGCAGCGCGCAATCGACAGAAGTGCACGATTTGCACCAATGCCACCGGCTGTGCCGTCGGCGACTCGGCGGCCGCCATTGTAGTACCGGTACCCGCGCCTTCCTTCACGTTCGGCTCGGGAACTGGCGGCGCCGTTGTGGGCACTTGCGCTCGAAACGGCGCCTCTGAATAGGCAGGTGGCGATCGGGACGGCGCGCGGACTGTCCAATCTGGCCCAAAGCGTTTCGTCAGTTTCGTCGCGGCAGGCCGGGGCTTGCGAGAGGTCAGGCGTGCTGCGGGAGCTTCATGCTGGGTCTGGGCCTCTGCCAGCTCGCGCTGCAACCTGTTGAGATCGTCCGGCGTGTCGTGAGACACAAAGGGCTGGTCAGCGTGCAGCCCGAGAGCATGCATCTCCTTGAGGCCGACCACACGCGCGCCGGCTTGCACGAGCGCATGCCACACCGCCCGGCCCGAGCCAGCTGGCAGCAGCATGTCCCAACCGCTCCCAAAGCCGCCGCGAACTCCAGCTGCAGCTCCGGACGAGTGCGACCCCGTGGCGGCAGCTGGCTCTTGCACCAGAAGAAGCTCGAGCGGAGCGGCCGGAGCGGAGTGGCGGCCGCTGCCTGTTGCCTCGGCACCCGTGGCCGCGGCGTAGAGTGCTGAGCGGTTGGCGAGCGAGGGTGGCCAGGCAGTGAGGAGTTCCTGGAGTAGGGGCGATGGGCGAACAGGGATGGCAGCCCTGCCTGCAGCAGGTGGCCGCACGTGCGTCGGATGGCTCACACAGACGGCGAGGACCACCCTCGATGGTAGCGTGGATGGAGAGGACAGCGCACAGAGTGCTCGCCACACAGGCAGACCACTGACGGGCTGTCGCAGTGGTGCCGCTGATGGAGAGCCTACGCTTGTTGGAGGTGGCGGCGGCGGCGGCGTGTCGTCAACGTGCGCCAGAGCGCGCGTCAGCACTGCGTGACTCGTAGGACCACGGAGCTGGAAGCGAAGCAGCGTCGGGCCGGGCGTGACTGCGACTGAGCGGCCGCCGAGTAGACTGCTCGCCGCAACGAGCACTGTGGATGCAAGAGGGAGCGCCGTCGGGTGCACAAAGAGCCAAACCGCCGCGTCGCCCTCGCTGAGATTGCTGTCGTGGCAGGTGAGTAACCGTACAGGCCCAACCACTGAAACCGCTGCGGAGTTGGATTCGAACAGCCTGCACTGCACCTCACGCCCGAGTCCGAGCCGCGCGCTCAGCCGCTCGGCAGTGATGTCAGTCGTCTGCTCCAGGAGCGTGAAGACAGCCGAGCGGCTGCCCACAACGCGCATGCAGCGCCAGTACGAGGCATCGTGCAGCACACATGCCTCGTTGGCTACACGCACAGCTGAGCCTTCAGAGCGCCCAGCAGCACGCCACGGCAACCGGAGGCCAAACATATTCACCATAGCGAATCTTTTCGCGTGCCACGCCTCCGTCTCCAGTCTGCTGCCGTTAGCAGCGCGTGCGCGCAGAACGCTCGCACGGCGGCGATCGCGACGGCTCTGACCTAAAAGCGCCTGCCGCTTGTCAGCAGCTACGGATGAGCGCGTGTGCCAGCGCCAGACAACATTGCTGCCTGTGCGCCGTCGGTTGAGGCGATGCTGATGCCGTATGGGGCGGGAGATGCCAAAGTCAGCTGCATGCGGCACGTGCTTGAGCATGTGGTTCGAGCGAGCTGGCTTGTGCAGAGCGACGTCGGCCATCTTTATCTTTCTGAAGGCAAATCAAGTCAAGTCAAGTCAACCACGTGGAAAACGTCCGCTGTGAAAGGCCCCTTACCCAAGATGACTGTGTACCATGAGTATACCGGTTCGAAAACCTGTTGTGTCACGGCTCCCCACGGTGTTTTTGAACCGATGGACCGGGACCCAAGTACATCAGTGAGGACCTCTCACCGCTCAGTGCGTCCACGCATCCACCCATCCAGTACTGTAGTTGTGGTCTTGACTCTACAATGGAGTTCCACCGCGGGGACGCGCTGCACGCGGCACGGACTTTTTATCGAACGCAGGCGTTGCTTAAACAGTACCGAGGTCCAGGACACCCACAACCCGGCGAACACCCCGGGACCTCGGACGTGACCGACGTGCACGACACCACGCAAGCCGCGCAACGCACCGCACGCCAACACCGCAAGCCGGCGCCAACACCGCAAACCGCAACACAAGAGGAGTGGTAGACCCAAGGAGGCAGCCGCCCTAACCCGACCGACGACGGGCCGCGAACCTATGCCGCCCCAACCCTCTTACAGACGACGCGCACCCATAACCTCACGATAACGGGAGAAGCACATGGATCACATGTTCATGGAATAGCGCAATGAACCATGAAGCCTAACCCTTTTGCCGAACCGAACCGAACCGAACCTAGCTTTTGTAGGCTGTAGATTGCTGGAAGTGTGCGAGCTCTTTCAAGGAGTTCTCTATCGACTCGGCTGCTGGCACCGTGTACCAATTCCCCTTGGCATCCTTGCGGTGCATCGCCGAGACACGCCCTCGTGTTATGTGGAAGCGTACGCCCGACCACACAATCGCAGAGTTCCACATCGTTGAGATCGTTGCAGCTGGGATCAGCGCTGCGTAGAGCAGGTACGCGACGCCGAGGCGTAGGGGACCGATGTGGCTCACGTCGATGGGCGTGCCGCCAAACCCATGAGGCGAGAGCACATTGCACAGCGAGGCGAAAGAGCGAAGGGTGAAGGCGGCGGATAGCCCAAAGAAGAGCAGCGCCGCCCAAAAAACGCATGCCGCACCAGCGGCGAAGTTGCACTGTCCCTGAGCCCCCAGCAATGCTGGTTGGCGGCTGTGCCACGGCTCGGCGAGCGCCCCCGCCGTCATGGCAGCCAGCACGTAAAGAGAGAGCAGCGAGGCGCATGCGCCACCGATTGCGATGCATGCGTGCGAGGCGCCGTTCATAGCGCCAACCGGAAAGGCGATCGCTCGCTGAGCGTCGGTGGCATACGTCTGAATGAGCACGAACACCTGCCGACACAGAAAGTTCCAAAAGCGGTCGAACTTGACTGCGCCGACTTGGTTGGGGAACATTGCCACCTTGGGCACGGCGAGCGTCCGTCCCTGACGCCTTGCCACGGAGAGGGTGATGAAGTCCTCTGAGTAGCCGCCGTCGCGCCATGCATCTAGCAGTCCGTAGACATTCGCTCGCAGCTCACTCGCTCGAAACATCATCGCGCCGCCCCAGGCGTTGTTCGGCCGGTCGGTTGGCGAGTTGAAGCCGGTGGACGCGTTGAGACGCCAGAGCATGGCAAAGAACGAGGGCCAGCCGCATTCGCCCGGCGCCACGTACTCAAAGGCGTAGCCAGTGGCAGCGAGCACTTGCGGGTCCGTCTCCATCTCTTCCACCCACGCGCGGATCGTGCCCGGATGCAACTTGATGTCATCATCGATGACAATCACGTACTCGCACGAGCGCATGGCGCGCTCGAAGCCGCACATCTGGTTGTGGATCTTCTGCGAGCAGTGCCAGGAGACGCCCGCCACGAGGAGGTGAATCTGTACGTCCGGATTCTCCTCGATCAGCCGCTGGACATGTCGGAAGGCTGGGTCATCACTTGACTCCAGGCAGAAGAAAAATTCTAGGGGGCCGCCGTACATGGACGTTATCTGAGCTCGCCAGTTGGCGTACGACTGATCGTGCACGCCTTTCACCGGCATCACCACGCCGCACTTGGGCAGCTTGACTTGAAACGAGTGCCGGAACTTCTCAAGGTCGGGCGCAATGAAGGCGAGCGGGTTGTGGCTCGCCAACTGTTCGAGCTGCTGAGCAAATTTCTTGCGTGGGATGGCTATGACGATCAGGCTGATAGCAATGGTGATCACCCACAACGCGCCCTGGAGTATGAGTGCTGATACCACGTCGCCGCAGAGGATTGTGGGTAGAGAGCCCATCCCATCAGTGTGATCATGGCAATTGACGCAGTGCTGCGGGTGCTGGCTTACATTCTTGTTGTTCGCGACGGAAGCCACGCGGCTCACGACTTCGCCCAGCAAGTAGCGGATGCGTGGAAGATGCTGCAGCATCGAGCGAGCGCCCGCGTGAACGCGAGAGGCCTCTGTCGAGACTCTCGCGTCGAGCCGTCGAACGAACTCGATGGAGCACCACGAGGGGGCGTTGGGACCTTTCGAGGCCCTCGAGAGACTTGCGACGAAGCACGAGTTTCGGCGCGATCGATGACTGCATTAATTAACGACCCTGCCATCTCTGAAATGCATAACACGGTGGTGAGGGGTGGGGGGGTGAGGGGTTGCTCGAGGTGTGCTCCCCTCGAGGCTGCCTTGCGTAGTCCGTAGAGCGGCCGATCGACCGCTGTGCATCACAGCATCAGAGACACAACCGTGTGTCTTTTTACCGGTACTCAGAACATGTGGCACACCCCTCACTCGCCCCTCTTGCCTCTGCGGGGATTGACTTGTCTTGACTTGGCTTGACTTGGCTTGACTTGTCTTGAGGACAATGGGATCGACCGTGAAAGAGGGCACCGAGCCGCGCGACTTGAGCGGAGACGGGGGCGTGCTGACATTCCAGAAGACCACGGCCGAATTCCCGGCGCGACCCAAGGATTTGAGCACCGTCGTCGTAAACTATTGGGTTCGCCGCCCCTCGACAGTGGGTGAGGCGGACGCTACTGTGATTGGCAGACGAGAGCAAGTCGAGTTCGTCGTGGATGACGGAAGCGAGGAGCGGCTCGGCGGGATAGATTGGGCGGTGAAGGATATGGGCGAACACGAGCGGCGCACGTTCCGCATGATTCGCCAGTATGTGCCGCCGGTCGGCGACGATGGTGATGATAATGCTGCTGAGGCTGACGAGGCCTTCGATGTCGAGGTTGAGCTCGTCAAAGTGAAACGGAGTACGAATGTGCAGGAGATGGCCAACGCGGCCCGGATCGAGTTCGCCGAGCGTATGCGCGCCGACGGCAACCGTTGGTTCGGTGAGCAGTCGTTTGCGCGCTCCTTCCGGCGATACTCAACTGCGATCGACACGGTGGCGCTCGACCGCAACTACACGCCCGAGGAGAAGGTAGCCGTCAAGCAGCTGGGGCTGCTCTGCTTCCTCAACCGCGCGCAGTGCGCCCTCAAACTCGCCAACTGGATGCAGGCACGCAAGGACACCGAGATGGCGCTCAAGCTCGACCCTCGGAGCCTCAAGGCACGCTACCGTCATGGCACGGCTTGCATGCAACTCGCCCAGTGGGACGAGGCGAGGCGAGACTTTGAGCAGGTGCTGCAGGCGGAGCCCGGCAATGCGGATGCGCGGCGTGGGCTGCAGCGCGTGTGCAAGGAGCTCAAGATGGAGCAGCAGGAGGCACGGCAGGTGTACAGCCGTGCGTTCCAAAAACCTCTCTACGGCGACAAGCCCGATAAGGGTGACGTGACGACGAGTGCACCGTCTGTGGCCTCGGATGGCGGCGTGGGCGACAAGGGCGAGGTGACGGGTGCGGCGAGCGCGTCCGAGGATGGCCTGGCTGATGGCGAGGTGACTCTTCAGCCCTTGGTGTGGGGATCGCGTCTTCCACTGCCCGCGGTCATGTCCGTCCTCGGTACGGGCGCTTTGGCAGCGGGGCGCAGCTGGCGTGCTGTCGACGAACGCGCCGCACTCGCGGTGGTGTGGATGTCCGTGGGCACGCTGTGGATCGTGGGCGGCGCGCTGCTGGGCGTGCTCAGCGTTGCAGTACCGAAGGCGGTCGATGCGGAGACTTGTCACACCGCTGCGGTCACGGCATGGTCCCTAGCCTTCGCCCTCACGGTCATGAGTGCGCTGCACGTCGCCGGCGCGGGCGTGATGGAGATGCTGGGGTTGATGCTGGGTTGGCCGCCGACAGGCTCGGTCGGCTCGCTGTACCGGCTAGCCCCCCTGCCATTCCCGCTGAGCGCACCCCCCGTCCTTTCCCTCTTGGGCTCCGCAGTGCCCTTTGCATGCTTCTTGCAGAAAGCCGGCGGGTGGAAGGTGCTGCTGAAGAGGCGCGCGGCGGCAAGTCCAGCGGGCGAGGGCGATGGTGCGGACGCCGCGGGCGCCGGCGGCACGAGTTCGCAGCGAGTTGAGTCGCGTGAGAAGCGGGATTGAAGCGTTGCCGTTGGCAGTCACACTCTTGCCTCCCTCGCTGTGGGAAACCTGCCGTCGCCGGCTCGCCGCTACTGTACGGTATGGGTGCGTGCATGAGATCTCAGGAGTGTCCGATGTCCAGTAGAGCACGGTGCACCGCAGTCGACTAGAGCAGTCGACAACTTCATGCAGGTACAGTGATTGGATTAGTGACAGCGAACACGCACGTTGCGGGATGCACGATTCACCGTAAATATACGATCGTCTTTTTGAACTTAATTACGATACGAATTTGCTGCGCAATCTTGGCGACGATAGCCCATGGAACTTGACGATTAGGCCTCGATCTATCGCATGGCCTGTAGAGTATCCTCCTATGTTTAATCAGTTGTTTTAATCAACACGGTTACTGGGTTTTGAATCATGATGGCGCCTACGTTGCAGGTCCACGCCAGGCACCTTACGCAGTAAACCTTACCCAGTGATCCGATATGAAAAGCGCCCAACACGGCGCGTCACCACTCTCCAGTATGGGGTCGGGTCGGAGGGGGTCGGGTCGGGGGATAGGATATGAAAATTGGGCTCCGAGGTCGAGGTCGGGTCGGGTCGGGTCGGGTCTGGAGCGAGTCCAGGAAATTCAGTGTCGTTTCCGGGAAAACACCCCCCCTCCGACCCCGACCCCGACCTCCGAGGTCAACCCCTCCGCGGACCCTAGGCGACCAGACCCGACCCCCCGGGCCGAGGTTTGAGAGTCGAAGGGTCACACTGGAGTGTCAGACACTAAAAATGCGGGAAAAGGTTCGTCGAAGTTTCGTCACTGACCTCGCAGGGTTTCGTCATCTCTTTATTAGGCAACCAGAGGGTTTCGTCATTAGGGCTACCGGTCCGGATCTCGCCTAATATATAGCTCCGTAAAATATAGGACGAGTATATAGTACGAAGCTCGAAGGGACGAAGCGTCGTATTAGTATTGCGCCCACGAGTCGAAGCCCTCGCCGCGCGGGCCCCGACGCTCCGAGCTTGACCCGCACCGGACGAGCGCAAAGCCAAAGGGTTAGGGGAGTGGTCCGTCGGCTTCTCGCCGAATTCGTGAAATATTGAATTTTCCGTAAAACGTAATCGGTTAACGTATATTCATAATTTTAATACGGCTAATTCGGCGCCATGTTTTAAACATCATGTTACTTGTTCGGTTAGTTCATGTGCGCGTGCGACACAGCGACACAGATGTCGTTATTAGAGGGCCCATCATCCTTATACCGCTGTTTGGCGGAATCGGAATAGCGTCGCGAGAGCCCGGGTGCTCACAGGGCTCTACTAATCTAATGGCTCTAGTCCTTTGGGCCCGTGGGACAAGGGGCCCTTTTCAGGCAAGGTCGTGTTCCACGGCGCCGGGGCCGGCGCGTCGCCGACCCGGCGCGCTGAGTGCGCCTTGAGCGGGCGGAGCTCCGCTTTCTTGGTCGAGGGCACGGCGATCGCGTGAATCGGATTGGTGTGCGAGCTCAGCAGGGAGTAGAGCGTCTCCTTGAGGAAGAAGCAGTGCTCCTCGAGCTCAGCAAAGCGAACCGCGAAGGCGTCCAGCTGCTCGTGTGCGCTGCGCGCCTCGATCTCGCGCTGCGAGACCTCGGCCATCGTCTGGCGCGCATGCTTTAGCTGTAGCTGTTGCAGCTGGTGCATCTGCCGCTCCATCCGATGCGCGCTGCTCGAGAGCCTCGCGCGCGCGTCGCGTAACTCCTCAGCGAGGGCCTGCTGTGCCGCGCGCGACCCTTCGAGCTGAGCCTCGAGGGCGGCGCCAAAGGAGCTCAGGGCGGCACTGCCTCGAGAGGACGACGTGCCTTCGAGGCTGAGCTCCTCACCCTCCTCGGTCGACGACGGCGCGGCGGCGGGCGCGGCGGCGGCCGGCGGACGTCGCGCCCCAAGCGCCCCTCCTATGGCGCGCGGGGCTGCGGGCGGATGCGGCACGATGGTGGTGAGGGTCGAGGAGGAGGCGGAGGCGGCGGCGGCGACGGCGGAGGTGGCGGCGGCGGGCGGCTCGTCGAGCGTCTCTCGTCGGATGTCGTCCAGAGCCTCTTCGGCGCTCAGGCCACGCGCCGTCGCGGGCGCGCCGTGCACGTGGAGGAGCAGCGATCGGGGCAGTGCCTGTGGAAGCACCACGTCGAGCGCCTCACCGAGCCAACCGACGCCTACCAGCCGGAGGTCCTCGACCAGCCACTGCCTCTGCGCTACCTTCTGCTGGTACCGGTACAACGCCCTCCAGCGCCCGAAGATGAAGGCGAGAAAGGAGCTGAAGCAGGCCCGTGCGGCGCGCGCAATGGTCCGCCTCTTGTCCACCAGGAAGGAGCGCCAGCCCTCCCACGCAAGGCTCTGCAGCCGATGGTGGAATCGGGCCGCCGCGCACGCGATGAGCTGCTGGCGCTCGATGTCGTTCCATGCCGCGATCCGATGCCATTGGTGCATGCATTTGAGCGCCACGTGAGCACGCATGCGCGCGAGCGCCTTCAGAGCAGTGCTCTCGCGCCGCGCATGCATCTGCCCCCTGTAGTCCGCCCACGCGAAGAAGTGGCTCGCGAGCATGCCCGAGGCCAAGACGCGAAGCGCGCGCCGACGGAGCGCGGCCGCACGCTGATCGCGTCGGACGAGGCTCCGCCACGGGTAGAAGTAGAAGGAGATCGTCTTGTGGGCCCACAGCGCGACAGCGCTCGCCACAGCGCCCCGCCGGCGCCCCGCGCGATCTCGAGCGATCTCGCGCCATGCGCGGATCACCGCCGCGCTGAGCTGAGCAGCGAGCTTGCCTATGAGGGTCGCGGCGCTCTCGTGAAGGTACCTGCGGAGTTCGTACACGGCACGCCAGCGGCTCCACGCGCGCATCTGCGGCCCGTGCCGGAGCCAATGGCCGGCCGCCTGCGAGAGCAGCCGCTTCGACGCGTCGACGGCCGTGAGCCATTGTGCGTAGGCCTTGGCCAGGTGCCGATGGCGCCAGGCGCGCACCTGTGGGGAAGAGGGGATGGCGCCGTGGTGAGCACTTGCATGCTGGAGCAGATGCCGATGGCGCCAGGCGCGCACCACGCGTGAGATCGTCGCTTGGCGCTCGCGTTCTCGGTGTCGGGAGGTCGTGAGGAGCTGGCGCTGCAGCTGGTTCACCTTCTGCGTCAGGTCGTCGAGGGCCGCCTCGAGATTCGTCTGAGATTGCTCGGATTGGATCTGCACGACCTCGCCCACCGTCGCTTGGACCTGCATGCGCATTTGAGACGAGACCTCGGCGGCTGAGGCCGTCATGAGCTGCTGGAACTTCTCCTCCCTAATATGAAACTTCTCCTCCATCAGCTCGCTCCATGCCTCGCGCTCGCGTGCACGTACAGCCTCGCGCACATTGGAGACCCACGCACGGACGCACATGGCAAGCAGCCGGCCGGGTCCGATCGCATAGGCCACGCGCCTGATGAGGATGGTCATCAGAGGTCATCAGTGGTCATCAGTGGTCATCAGTGGTCATCAGTGGTCATCGGTGGTCATCAGTGGTCCGATCGCATCGGCCACGCGCCGCAGCAGAGCTCGACGCTCCCTGTTGGCGCTTTCCCACACGCGAAAGAGCTTGTGCAGCATGGACCCCTGCCACCTGAGCACGAGCTGACGCGCCAGCTTGGCTGCGGCCTCCTCCCTCGCCGCCCTCGCTTCCTGCGACTTGGCCTGAAAGACATTCCAAGCGTCGAAGCTATGGACCAGGTACGAGCGAAGCATCCAATTCAGAGCCTTACGGAGCAGCGTCGCCTGGCGCGCCGCCTCGTGCCCCACCGCCTCGGCCCACGCGTAGAAGACGTCCGCCAGGATCCCCTTGAGGAGCTGCGTGAGGACGCGCCTCTGCAGCAACTTCGCCTTCGCGTACCGCGCTCCAAGCTCAGCCCATCGGATGATGGCGGAGGCGAGCTCCAGGTGGAGCATGCGCGTCGTCGCGAGCGCGAGCACCTGCTCGCGCCCCTCGAGGAGCCTCTTCGTCTCCTCGACCCACATCTCGAAGCAGCTCGACAAGAGCCGGTGCTTCATGCGTGCGATCGCCCTGGTGGCGGCCTGACGCTGCTGCACGCCCTCGGCAATGAAGAGACGCCACCGACGCCAGATCATCGCGTACCTGATGAGGGAGGTCATCAGACGTCATCGGGTTGATGAGGGACGCAGACAGACGCCCTCTGCGCCTCGAGATCGTCGCAGTGATGAGAGAGGCCATCAGACGCCTTCAGCGCCGCCAGATCCTCTCGCATACGTTTGGTTCATCCAGTGTCGGATTGTACGCTGCAATACGTCCCTGCTCTTGTGGACATGAGCCTGCGAGCGAGCGGCGGCGGCGGCAGTGCGCGAGGAGCGCGGGTGGGACGCACCGTCGTCAGCTCCCATGGTGAGGTCCAAGCGGCTGAACGTACCGTCGTCAGCGCCAGAGTCTCAGCCGATGCATGCGAGCGAGCTCACAAGGCGCCCAACAGGGCGCCCATCAGGGCGCCCAATAGCGACGCCCAATAGCGGCGATAGCGGCGGCGGTGCGCGCATGCCACGGCGCGTGCAGGGCGGGCGGAGCGGGCTGGGCGTGTGCGCCGCACCTTCCAGCCGTCGAAGGCGAAGGCAACCCATTTGTGCTTCCAACGGCGCAGCGTCAGATTCACCTTGCGTTGCTTCTCACGCTCGGCCCCGAGCACGAAATGATCGAGGTGCTGCTCGACCACTTGCAGCCGCTTCTCGAGCTGTTGGTTGTAGCGGAACGTGTTCATCACGCCCCTGAGCAGGCGGCGCAGCAGCTCCTCGATCAGCGGATCGATCTTAGTGCTCGTGTACCCGCTCAGCAAGGAAAGGTCGATTGAATCGAGCAACGGATCGCGACGCCAGTCGGACTTGTCGCGATTCTGATCGCCGAAGCGGTCGACCAGCTCCACCCACGCCTCGGTCGACACGTCGAAGCCGAGCGGCTGGGCGGTGGACGCATACTCGCCATGGGTCAGCACATTGTTGCGGTTGACGTCCATGAGCGTGAGCAGCGAGACGAGAAGGCCTTTCGCACCGCCCTCGCCACCAGCACCGACGCTCGGATGGAGTATGGAGGTAGGTGCCTCCTCCGGTGAGAAGGCAGGCGCCGCCGAAGGCTCGGTGGCATCGTAGGCCGGCATTGGACTGCCGGGACGCTCCTGAGCCGTCCGCTCCGAGCCTCCACATGTGAATGAAGTGTGAATGATGAAATACAAAATCCCGGAGGCGCCCGTAACGGCTCTCCAAGGAGTCCGCTCCCGCAGGATTCCCCTCAGTCCACCTGTTCTACCGAAGTTATTCACGAAGTTGGCAAAAATAGGAATGCCGACAGATTCGATTGTCGCCACGGCGGCGGCCTCGGCTGCGCTATTCGCGGCTGCGGACGAGGCCATCTTTGGTCCGTCGAGGCCTCTGCGGCGACTCCAGGAAGCGACGGCGCCTGAGCCCGTGCCCACAGAGCCGTCCAGTGCACCACTGCCCTCCATCCACGGCGACGTGCCCACGCTGCCCTACTTTGGCTCGCTGCTCAACGACCTAGAGTCACCCGGCGGCCTATACGCGGCAGCGTCCGCCGTTGCGCGCACCGTCGGCACCCACAAGGAGCTCATCATGATGGCCACTGGGCCCGACAAGACGTCGGTGCAGATGACCAACAATTCGCTCGTGTCGCTCGGCCGGCTCGGGCTGCGCCCGCACGTGATGCTGCTCGCGGACCAATGGACGACGTGCGAGAACATGCTGCGCGCGAAGCACTGCTATTGGAGCAGCCGCATGCTGCGCGCCCAGCCGAGTGACTCGCTCCTCAATCGCCAGTTCTGGAAGGGCTGGCGCTTCCCCTTTTACTACCTCAAGAAGAAGTACATGTTTGAGCTCGTGCGCCTCGGCTTCGCCGTGCTACAGGTGGACACGGACACGGTTTGGATGCACGACCCATTCGCGATGCTCCGGCTCATGACGCGCTCGTCACTGATCGCCATGCGCGACGTCGGCCTCGCCAACGCGGGCATCGTGTACGCGCGCCCGGGCGTCTGATTGCCTCTCTCATCAACCCTATGACGTCTGATGACCTCCCTCATCAGGTACGCGCGCCCGGGCGTCGCCGCGCTGCAGCTGCTCGGCGAATGCGCCTGGCGCATCCAGATGATGACCAACTGGCCGGAGGTTGTGCCGCGTCTGGTGCGCTTTGCGCAGACGCCCCCCTTTTACGCCAACTCGGACGACCAGACCCTCCTCAACGACGTCATCGTCTCTGCCGTCCTGGCCAACCGCAGCTTCCTTGGCTCCACGGCTCGCTTCGAGGCGAAGAACCGATACAACCCATACGGCCTCGACTGGGACAAGCAACCCGAATCGCGAGAGGAGGGGCAACAGATGCGCAGGATGTGGAGGCAAAGCAAATGGGTTTCCGTTCCCATCCCTTGGGCCTCGAAGGCGGACCCAGCCGCGTGCGCGGCGGCGCGCGCCGCCGCCGCCGGCGTCGTGAATAAGAAGTCGGACGCATGCCCGCCACAGACGACACGGTACGTGCTGCTGCCGGTGGCGAACACGGACGATCACGTGGGGCTCGCTGGCCGCACGCTGTTCGCGCACCTGCCGTTTGCGCCCGGGAGTGCGATCACGCACCTGACCGCCGCGCGGGGCTTCTCCTCCAAGGTGAGTGCGCTCCAACGTATCCAGGCCTGGCACCCCGATGCCGACCAGTGGGGCGGCCATGGTGCCGAGGCTTTCGAGGCCGTCCATGCCAAGGCCCGCGGTGGTGGCGGCAAGGGCGGCGGCAAGGGCAGCGGCAAGGGAGGCGGCAAAAAGTCTATTCTCAACACGCGCTGAGACGCTGCGCGCAGACGCCTCCAGACCGCGTGCCTTAGGAGATCCCGTGATAACAGGACTGTAGAGAGGTGCTGGTCGGTCGGAATAGGACGTTAATACTTTTAGGCACACACCCCACCTGTGACATCAGCTCTGGCAAAGCCGACAGTGCAACAGCGAGCTCCGAACAGGCGATGAGAAAAAGCTTTGTTAGTATCCGCTGACAGCACCCTCTAAACAAACCTTATTACAGTTCCGCCGAAATCTACCCCGCTCTCTATCTACTGCAAAATAGTCGTGCAATGGCGTGCAATGGCGTGCAACGTCGTGCAATGGCGGACCAAGTTTTGAATGAGCGATGTTTGTGCTGCCCCTCTTCTTCTGCCCGCTAGCTTTGCCAGCTCCATACACGCATACAGCGCGGCAGCCGCCACCGATGTATTGGCAAGTCACTGGAACACATCGCCAACGAGTGCGACAAATTTCAGCAACGGCATCAGGCCAAGCAGCACCGGCAAGCAGTCATCGAAGCTGGTCGGCAGGTGCGATGGCAAGTGCAAGAGCAATCCGTCGCGGAAGCACTTGCAACCAAGCACTTCTTGATCTCATCTTCCACGAGCACCACGACAGCAGTCGTGTCTTCTTCGCACTGCTCGCAAACCAGCGTATGTGCGAGGCTCATCGACAGTGCCGCACGCCCGGTGGTTTTGGTGACTACTGCAGGGGGCACATTGGATAGTGGGAGCACCAGAGCTGCGGCAGACACGACCGGCGCCCACATGAGTGAGCTGTCGGTGATGGACGACGCGACGCGCACACTGCTTCGGTGATGAACGCGAGCTGATGACAGGCACGACCTTTTCAACTGTGAGTTGGTGCGTAAGTACGCACCGGCTCACAGCCGTTACACAGAGCTGAGCTGATGATAACTCCCCACCGAGGAGACCCGGGTTACCGGATTCCCCCGTTTTTGCACACAGGGGGGGCCGGTGTGGGAAGGGTGTGGGGTCGAACCCTAAGAAAGCAAAGTGGTTTCGCCTCACCTGCCAGCCCTTACGAACGATGGTGCCAACACGATATTTACTGGGCGGGAGCCCCACGCTCAGGATCTGAGAGAGCCACCACCTCTTGGAGACCACGAGACGGTCAGATCGAGTTTTCGGCATTGTGTGTGTGGTTCTCGACTTCATCTCGTTGATCTCGTCGGAGGTATTTCCTGATTTGTCAGACCCGCCGTCGGAGATGTGTGCCTGGTCTCTGATGAACGTTATCGAATGAACGTATCGCCGGTTCGCGATCGCACGTTACATCCCACGTGTCTCGGCGTGCTCCCGTCCAGAAGGTCCCGTCGTGATTGAGTATGGTGCGACCCAGCAACCGGGGGCCGGCGGGACGCGACGTCGCGAGTACTAACTGAGTATACATGTACATTCAACATTGCACTCACGCTTAGCTGTAAAGTGTAATACGTCGTGGCCTTATTTCGATAAGTCACTCCGCTGGGACGATGTCCGCCTCCGGGGACCGGGGACTCGGGTCCAACAGCTAACTAAAATACTACACTCTCCAAACCGACCAAAGTCGCCTCCACAAGGTGGATGGCAGCGCTTGACTGGCCGCTGCTGCGTACAAAACAGCGGCCCGCGGGGCGTTCTTAACCATGCGGGATCTCATGCCTCGCGACCTCGACTCGACTCACGTCTAGAACAGCGCCTGTTCTCAAAAGCACAGCTTCGAGTCGCGCCGCTTCATCGGCGTGCCGACGCCGTACCCTGGTGACAGCGCTTCCGCCTGGCTCGGAGCGCGCGTGCTGCGCGCACCAGTGAGGTCATCCGTGCCGTCGGAGAAGGCGGCCTGGAGCGCCTGCAACGCGTGTGCGATCCGCAGTCGAGTCGCAAGCATCGGCATCTTGCGCCACGTCTCGCGCTGCCCGACATCGAGGTAGCGCTGCATGATCGCCGGTGTGGGATCCGAGAGCATCCGAGCATAGTCCTTGAGGCCCAAGGGCGGGATGATCGTCACGTCCCCCATGAAGTCTTGTAAGAAGAGACCCGACCAATCGGTGTCGAGGATCAGCGGCATGATCTGAAGCTCGCGCAGCAGCGTGAGCCACTTCTTGGCATCGCTGAGCAGCAGCACGAGCACGGCGCTCAGAGCAAAGCCACCGCGCCATTCGCTCCGCCCTCGCTGTAGCCTTGAGATCGCAGGCTTGCCCGCCGTCGGCCGAAGCGCAATGAAGAGCGGCACCACGTGTGGGTTGCACTGCGAGGCGACTGTGAACGAGACGCCAAAGTGCTGTGCGAGCTGCTCGCGGGGAGTATCGTGGACAATGGATCCGTCTCGCCACTCGGCGCCGGCGCTTCCGCTGCCGGGGCTGCCGCTGCCGGGCGCCGCCGCATTCGGCGCCTCAGTCGAGGAGGGGACGACCCAGGGTCTGAGCCTACCATCACTCGCCTTGCACACGAGACGCTGGGCAGGGATGAGGAAAGGCATCGCCACGGTCGCGAGCACCGCCGACGCCACCGTCACGTCGGGGGCCGAGAGGCGAGAGAGCACGAGAGGAGGCTCGTGCCGCCGCCGCGCCGTGACGGTCACGCAGAGCTCACGCCCCGTCAGCTCAAAAGCTTCCTGGAAGGTCAGATCGGGATGCCTCGCCTGGTTGCACAGCGCCTCGATCTTCGGCTTCCATTGCGCGGCGTCGTAGAGCGTTCCACTCGTGAGGAAGCGCCGTATGGTGACCCAGCGTGGCTCCTCAAAGCTTGTGAGGAGCTGCGACAGCTGCGACGCGGTCAACAGCTCGACGAGCTCCTGGTCCGTGTGTGTGCACAGCGTGGCGCCCACGACGGCACCCGCGCTCGTGCCGCAGATCAAGCTTGGGAGCAGCCGCTGCTCGAAGAGAGCACGCGCGACGCCCCACGAGAAGTTGGCGAGGCCACCGCCGCCGCTGAGCGCCAGGCACGTGCGCCCGAAGATGCGCTGCGATCGATGGAGGAAGCTGCGCACGCGCTCGTCGAAGAGCGGATCGGAGCCCAAGTGAGATTGCACCTCGGCGAGCGAGGCGACAACCTCGTCCACGTACTTTTCGATCAGAAGCTTGGTGCCAGCATGGCAGTGGGCGTAGAGAGCCTCGTTGTCGATACCACTGAACGACTTGCGCACGCAGGTACCGAGCGCGCCTAGGAGCGCCTCCATGTCACCAGCGTCGCGTGCTGAGCGCAGACGCTCAAACGTGGTCCGCACCAGAATCGCATTGTACATGGGGTCCTCCGCCGTGAACCGCCATTGATTACACTCATCCGACTCGCGATCGAGTTGCCGCCCCGCTGCCTCATATTCTGTCCACGTGTGTGCTGCCTTGAGTCGAGCGAGAAGGTCCTTCTTGAGACCACCCGCACGAAACCGAGCCACGAGTTCGTCCCACAAGCCCATGAGAGCCACGAGCAAAGCGACAGCACTCAGCTCCACCGTGACATGAACCACACTGATGAGTAGCAAAGGCCAACGGAGAATGCGGTGAGAACCGAAGAGCGTGCATAGCAAAATAAGCAGCACAGCTGTAGAGAAGGATACGGCTAATGGCGAGAGAGTGTGCACAATCGGACCGAACGCGAACATGGGCAGCCCCATGACCCAGTGAATGTCATCCTGCACTACCTCGAGCCCAGTGTACCCGGACATGAAGAAAGGAGTGAGCGCAGCTGGATTCGCACAAGCACAGCGCACAGTCTCGTCGCGGCACCTCGCGTTTCCTCGCCAGCACAGACCGCGCGCTTCGTCACACAGATCGATGTGTGAATGTGAATATGTGTAAGTGTGAACGTTAACATGACAGACGCGAAAAACGGTGCGACTTCTAGCACACAGAAGAGAAAACGTATATGAAACCTTCTTAAAGTCGAGTCCGTGAATGTCCTGTCCAGCGTGTGGGTTTGTATGAGGACCCTAAAATTCGTACAGCTTACCGCTAAGGTATCTATTTTACACACGAGCGGAGTTTCGAGTGGTATTTCCTCGTGCACGCAAGTACTTGTGCCGCTCCTCATGCACGCAGCTGGTCGCATTGACCACGTTCGCCAGCTGCGTCGCGGCGAGTTCCATGGCTTCAGCATGCACCGCGTCGTCGCATGCAGCAGCGGCCGTGCGAACGTCCGCCTGCGTGCTCGCGTTGAGCGTGTGCCACGTCCACACGCGATGCTGACTCGTGGTCGTGGCGGTGCAGTCGGTGCATGTGGGCTTGCTGCGGATGAAGCCGAGGCTCACGTTGCCGTGCCTGGACATGCGGCGCAGCGCATGTGTCACCGTGCGCTCGGGCGGCAAGCGGAGCAGTGCCTCCGCCGCCAGGAAGACTGATGGATTCAGACACGCCGTGAGACCCACATAGTCAAAGCGCTTCAAATTGGCACGTGCGAGCTCGGCGCGACTCGCGTCGCACCCGCAACGTAACTCGCGTCGCCGCCGCGTCGCACTCGCCTCGAGATGCCCCTTGCCCGCGGCCCAGCAATCCGGCTGCACGAAGCTCGACGTCAATAGGCCGCGCACCGACGCTAGGTACTGTGGAAATGGGATCACAAGGCCTTCGCGCAGCCGCGGCGGCCACATGTGGTAATTGCTAAAGTAGAGGTCGATGGGATCGCGGCTGAGCGTGAGCGCGGAGCACGTGCCACCGCGCTTCACGTACAGTCGACGCAGCTGCGCCAACCTCGGCAGCACCTCGAGCACAAAGTGCTTCTCCGTGATGCCGTGGAACTCGACCGCGAGACGGCCGGCGCTCTGCCATTCGATTCTCAGCGGATTGATGCCTCCCGCCTTGACGGCAGGTTTGCTAGACCCGTACTGCTTCGAGCACTCTCTCACGTGTTTGCGGCACGTGGCCGTGTCGGCAAACAGGCTGCCGAATTGCAGGCACATGAAGCAGTGCGCCTCGTAGTACCGTACGTAGCCGTCCAACCGCTTCGGCAGCCCGGACGCCCGTATGCCAGCGTTACGAAGCAGCCACTCGCGCATCGTGGAGCCACCCGTCTTGGGTACATGGTAGAAGAGCAGCAGACTCGGAGGCGCCATCAGTTGCCCCTTGCATGCATTGACGCCGCCAGGCTGTGAAGAACGTAAAACTTGAGCAGCGCTGTTTCGGCGTGTCCGCCGCAAGAAATCGAGAAGCGCGATCTTTTGGGTGTATGGCCATTCTTCGAGCTGTTCCGAAGCATGCATGGACGTTACGGCTGCCAGAGTATCAAACATTTGCCAGCACGATCTTCTGTTTTGATTCTCTGGCACAGTCCAGTCGCGCAAGCAAGCAAGCAGACGGAGCGGCGCGGCGCGGCTTCTTACCTTCCTAAACAAGCGCAACTCGTCGCGCGCGCGCAGACCGCAACCGGGATCACCAATGCTCGATTCCTTAGATGGCCATCATGGACAGCAGCAGCCCGTGCAACAGCTGCTAGGGACTCAACAAGCGGTGCCGTCGCCTCGCGCACCTCGTGTGCGCTCACGTGCTCCAGCTGTGTCGCCACGCGTGCGCGTTCTTGTGGGCTCCTCAAAGCTATGGCGTCAAGAATTCAATGTGTTGCAGCAGTCGCCAACGTGCGCCAAACTTCGCACTGATGCGAATACCGTGCATTCCAATGGGCCATACCATCCGAGCGGCACCCCGACAGAGGCGGAGCTCCAGCTACATGTAAGAGCAATGTCCACCATGTGGCACCACGTCCTGGCCGTCCCACATCTACCCATCGATGATGCGCTCGCCTCTTCACCATCAGGCCTTGCCCTCCAGGCTAGGCAGGTTGGGCGGGCTGCAGGGCAGGTGACGTGGCAGAATGCGCAGAAGGACGAGCAGTGGCTGCCAAATCCGGACGACGCTCGACGGCTGCGCCAGAGCGTGCGAAGCCGCGTCGCCGCCGCTGCGCGTGCGGGCCACCCGCTTTTCTGGAGCGCGAATGCAGAGGACGTCGAGGATGAGCACGGCGACGAGGAAGAACGACGCGAAGAAAGCCCAAGGCCGCCATTGAGCCCTACCAGCCCTACCAGCCTTACCAGCCCGAGAGCGCATTCGAGCTTCAGACCGATCAGGGCGCCATCGAGCCCCGCAAGCCATCTCTCGAGTCCTTCAACCCAAAGGGGGGCGACGCCGCCGTGGGGCTGGCAGAATACCAATCGACTCGAGGGGCACTTGTTCGAGAAGTATAGGCCAGCCAGCGCTCCAGCTGCCCGCACCAGCTGCACCGTCCAGCAACGGGTTGCTAGCGCACCGTCCACTCATCGGCAGACGCTCTCTGCTCATGTCTCTGCTCGGCCCGCCTCCGCTCGCACTGGCAGCTCCCCCGCTCGCACCTACAAACCCTGGCCGATAGCGCCATCTTCGCCCACACTGGTCGATCTGGACGCCATACTGACCCTCAACCCTCCGGCTGCAGCTGACGCCTTCGCATCCTCAGAGATGAGATCGTTACTTGACTTCGAACCTCCCACCGCGCCCGACAGCAGCGTTGTTCCAAGGGACGCTTTGCCTGCGGCGAGGGCAGAAGCGAGGGCGGGTACCGGTAGGGCTGCAGCTGCCGTTACAGCTGCCGCGAACGGCACAGGTGGATGTGGCGCCGCACGATCTGTGCCTTCATGGTCGCCCCTTCCAAGTGGGGCTCCTTCATGGTCGCCCCTTCCTATTGGGGCTCCGCCAAAGTCGGCGAGCCAACCATCGCCGGCGCCGCGGTTGTTCGCGGCCCCAACGAAATCCTCGCTGTGGAAGAGCACGCGCACTGCGAGGATGGTCGACGTGTTCGTGAGATCTGGTACCCCCCCGAGGGGCTTCCTCTCCAAATTGCGTGGAGGCGAGTCGCTCCTTGCGCGCGCGCAAGCACGCGAGGAGGTCATGGATCTCTTCAAGCGTTCTGACTACGTGACAGCTGCGCACGCGACGCGAGTCTACCAGGCTCTCGAAGCTTTCTCCGAGAAATTTGAGCGCCGCTCCGTCGGAGTGCACAGCGCACTAGCCACGCTCCGCGGCCACGGACACATCCACGAGCGCCAGCGTGCTTTTGGCGCGCTTCTGCGCGAGCTGCAGCGGATGCGCTTCGTTATGGAGGAGGAGGCTCTCGAGATCATCACAGCGAGCGTGGCCGTCGAGGAGGTGTTTGAGAAGAAGGCGGCGTTCAAGGCTTGGTCGGTGGACGACTCGGTTTGGAAGGCGCGCAAGAACTGGTGCGATGGGCGCGCCTTGTACGAAATGGACGACCTCTTCGAGGCGGCCTTTCGTAGCGACTGGAGCTCTGCGACCGCCTCACCCGCGCTCGCGCTGTACAAGAAGGAGTCGACATCGACCGACGAGGCTGGTGCTGACGCGCTCTCCGAGCTCGCCGAGGTGATGTGGAAGCACTTTCGGCTCTTCCTACAGCTCTTCGATTGGTATTCGATGTGGTGGGCGGGCCAGGTTGTCCCGAACAATGTGTTCCGTATCGGCAAGCAGGCCTTTAAGCGTCTCATTGAGGAGTTAGGCGTCGTCAAGAAGGGGTCGCAGACGCTCACAGCCAACACCTTCGAGCAAGTCTTCTTGCAGGTCACAGCCGTCCAGGAGAAGGCCTCTAACGAGGGCGGCGAGGCGGTGGCGCCCGCGCTCAACCGTATGGAGACGCTGCAGTGCCTTGTACGCATCGCCGACTTGGTCTTTCTACGGACGGGCGAGGTCGGCACGCTAACGCAGGCGTGCGACAAGCTACTGAGCGAGAATGTGGCACGCGTTGTCGCCAAAGATTTCCGCTTCAGCACACGGCCAAACCTGTACGGGAACGCGTTCCGCAAGCTCAACTGCTACGAAAAGGGCACCTCCGACGCCATCCTCGAGAACATGACGACGCTCAAGAGCATCTTTAATCAGTACTGCTACTCGGACAAGGATGGAGTCGACAATGAGCTTCGCACCTCGATGTCCTTCGAAGAGTACAACGTGTTCGTGCGCGACTTCGACATCTGTGACCATCTGTTCACGCCGCGCGATGCAACGCTTGCGTTTGTGTGGGCGCGACTGCGCGTTATCGACGACGGCAAGTCGAAGCGAAGTCGAGCTCGCCTGTCCAACCTGAGCTTTGAATGCTTCTTCGAGGTGCTCTGCCGCATCGCGATGATGAAGGTGCTGCCCACGGACATGGAGCTGGGCTATGCTGAGCAAGAGGATGCCGCCAACTTCTTCGCCTCGCTCGCAGCTGAGAGCAGCCCAACAAACGATGTGCTGCGCAAGTGGCGTGATGAACACAGGGAGACTTGGGACGTCGACTGGGAAGATGAGGACTACGACCCGCGCCAACCGTGCAACCGGGCGTTCGCGCACCTGCTCGAGCTCCTCGTCTACACCGTCGAGAGCTTTTACCTCGAGAGCCTTGGCGAAATCGGCGGCGGCGGTAAGGGCGTCAAGGTGGCCGCGTACGTGCCCACAGTCCAGCTTACTGCCAAGAAGGTTGAAAAGTTCTACCTCTCGAAAAACAGGAAAAGGTAAGGAAAAGGGACTTTTGAGGTGATTGTAAGGTGATTGCCGTGCCCTTATTAAGAGTCGCGAGAATGGTGACCACGTGTGAGGAGGGCGCTCATAAAAGTTGTGCATGCATTGCATTTTCGTGACGAAGTTGAAATGTTGAACAGAAGGACTCAAGGTGTCAATGCGGTTCACGCTCCAGACCACGAGCAGCCCGACGGAGCTCTACTTCGAAGATCTCTTGACCGCACTGGCGCGGAGGCCCACAGCAGACACCCTCGCAAAGGAATTACGGCGAGACCGCATCAAGTCGGGGCTTGCATGTCCCTGCGGTTTAGATCGTACACAATTGAATGGCAAATTCATCTGCATGGTGCATGGAGACGGCGCGCTCTTCCGCAAGGGCTATGCAAAGGCCGCCAAGCAGGAGGAGATCGACGAGCCGCCAGTGCACACAAACCTCTTGCTCGTCACAACGGAGAGCACTCCCTTCAGCCCACCCGGTGATGAAGGCATCCAAAGAGTGGCCAACGCCATCGTGAGTGGCACAGTGTCGCTCACATCGCTCAGCCTCGTCGAGGCCGGCATGGGCGAGCATGGCGCGCTGGCGCTGGCGGCGGCACTGCCCAGCCGCCCCTCGCTCACGCGATTAGATCTCACCGGCAATCGCGACATGGGTGCTACCGGCGGCGCGGCGCTTGCCGCTGCTGTGCTCACGCCGGGGCGGAGCTCTCTGCTTCAGAGCTTGAGCTTATACGACACGCGCCTCGGCCTTGTTGGCATTCAGGCCATCGCCAAGGCTCTACGCAAGAACCGCTCATTGCTCCATCTCGATGCGTGCAGTAACAGGCTCGGAGTCGAAGGTGCCCAGTGCCTGGCTGAGGCGCTGAACGATCCCAACGACGATGTCGGTGCGTACGAGGACAAGATCGGGCTGGCGCAGCGGATGCATGCGCCCGAGCCGGAGGATCTGTTGGACATTAATTGGACGCTCGAGAACCTCGAGCTGGGGAACAACCAGCTCGGCAATGCAGGCGGCATTGCGTTCGCCTCCGTCCTCAAGCACAGTCGCCACCTGAGAGCCTTGAGCCTCTATTCGAATGGAATCGGGAGTCCAGGCGCGAAGGAGTTGTGCAGCGCGCTCGGGCGGGACGATGCGTCCTTGCGCAGCCTCGACCTGCAAGATAATCCGCTGGGTGAGCGCGGCGCACGGGACGTCGGGATCATGCTACGCAAGAACGCATCGCTCACATCGCTCGTCATCTCCGGCCGCCATATCGGCGAGGGGGGCGTGACCGCTCTCAGCTTTGCGCTGAGCGAGAGCAACCGAACGCTCGCACGCCTCGACCTCTCGAGCTGGCTGCCCCGTGCGGGCGACTCGCACCTCCTCGAAGATCAGCGGCCCCGAAAATTTGGCGAGCGGGGCGGCATGGCGCTCGGCGACGTGCTTGCGAACAACTCGGGGCTTCAGCATCTCAACTTGGAGGGCAACGCGCTCGGCGACGCGGGCGCTCGCAAGATGCTCGAGGGGCTGCGCAAGCATCGCGGGACACTGCTCACCCTGAGCGGACTGACCGACGGACAAGAGCTGAGTCCGCAGGGCCAGGCAGAGGTTGAAGCAGCACTCGAAAAGTACCTCGGGCTGCGGCCACGCAGCGGCGCAGAACCGTAATCATGTTCACACACGTCGGATCCCCCCCCCTAAGTAACCCCGCCCCTCGGCAGAGGTGAGACCCTGTAACCCCCACCCCCTACCCCACCCCCCGCTGGCCCGCTCGCCGCTGGCAGAGGTGCTGAGCCAATCGACTGAGCCAATAGTTACACCCCCGCCTGCGCCTCGCGCGTCGCGGCCCGAGAAGCAAGAACCCGCTAGTACTGTACCCCGGTCCCCGCCTGCGCCGCCCGGTTTTAGCCCCCAACCCCTGGCAGAGTGAGAGCCATCGCGGGCAGTCATATCCAGTAAACAATGGTGCCGAGGTGGGCTTGCCGACCGGACACACTGTCGACCGCTGTCCCCCGCACGTTGACGTTCACTCTATGACGTTCCCGAAGAGCAAGAGCCGGAAGAGGGGGCAGAGCGAGCTGTCCGGTCGCCAATAGCAATATATTCTTTCCTAGCGCTCTGAGCCATTTGCCTAGTCCCTCGGAGACTGCATGCATGCAGGTTCCCGACTTTTCCTAATTAAGTAATTGACTTGACTTGACTTCCTAAAAGAACCTCGACTGCTCGACCACAGCGACACTCACTTACGACACTAACGACAACGACACTCTTCCGAAGTTTACCAAGGGTGGGTATGACCACGCTGGTCGCGATACTATTACTTGGCCACGGCCGGAATGGCACTCGTGACGCTGAGCTTCAGAGGGAGAAGCTGTGTGCAATTGCGAGTGAATCAGAGCGCTTCTTCCTCGTCGTGGTTGGGATCTTCAAGAATGAGGCCGATATTCTGCCGGAGTGGCTCGAGCACCATCTGTGGCAAGGCGTCGAGCACTTTTTCCTGATCGACAACAACTCGACGGACGATTGGCAAAGTGCCGTGGCTCCTTTCGCCAAGCATGTCTCCGTGCGAAGTGATCCAGTCCCGTACCAGCAGGAGCGTCACGTCACATCATGGCTGACTACAATCCAAGCTCGCGCACGATGGGCGATGCAAATTGATGTCGACGAGTTCGTATACGCATCGCCACGTGCTGGCTTCGCAAACATCCCGACGTACGTACGCCACATGGAGCAGACAGACTGCCTATCCACGTACCTCCTCCTGAACTGGCAGATCTTCGGCAGCAGCGGCCACACTGTGCAGCCTCCAAGCGTGCGCATCAACTTCACACGCTCCGCGGCAACCCCCCACAAATGCACCAAGTACATTGCCCGAACAAACGCCTTGAGATCATTCAGGGTGCATCATCCAATTATGTGGCTCAACATCTTGTCGAAACCATGGCAAATGCCCCGCAAGCAACCGCCTTTGGTTTTGAACCACTACCTAATCCAATCACGCGAGCGGTTTGCTGCGGTCAAGATGACTAGGGGGGATGTCAATCGACCTGGTTTTGAACAGCTTCGTACCGTGCAGTACTTCAATAAATATGACAAGGAAGGGAACAAGACGGACAATTTCGAGCTCAGGGATCTCGTGCTGTGCTACCGGTACAATTGTACACTGGAGGGCTACACTCGAGCTCAGCTCACGAGCTCGGCAGTTTGGAAGATAGCGTCCGAATCGCGAATGCAGATTGATGTTAGTGACCGCGGTAGAGAACGGAACAGTACATCAGTAATGCGAATGGGACGGGTATTGATTCTCTAGAGCTAGTCAGGCAATGGAGCCTAGTGTGGTGAAAATTCCGATTTATTCAAAAACTCTAGAACCTCGCCCTACAAGCAACGTTTGTCGTTTCCCCCATGTTTATACCATGTTTAGGGAGGGTGAGACACATCCGCAAGAACACAAAAGAGAAGACGCCATGGTCGTCGCGAGCGGCGACGTGGGGAGAGATGCACACAAGATCTCGACCCCTCTAATTCCGAGGACATGGCCGGGAGGTACACAAGTACTTAAAGTAAGAGGTTAAGCTTGATGCGCGAGGCGTAATTCCGACGATCCCCGCGGGATTACATGGCATGCGTCCCGCACACTGGTATCGAAGTGTGTCCTCATCGGATTGTCGCTGGACGAGCTCACAGATTGCATGATGCCGAACACAATTTTCACAAATCGTGAATTTCGTGATGCTATGGCGATGGATTGAAATCTGGTCGCAGGTTAGCTCGGTTGTTGGTAGCACACCCCTCCACTAGTCAGTCAGTCACTCAGTCAGTCAGTTGCCCCGGTCCAGCCGTCCTACAGCGACAACGCGAGCAAGGCGGGAACGATGCCGTAATGCAACGACACATTAAATCACATTATCATTAAGCAGCCACACTGGGCCTATTGCGTTGGTTTGCTTACGTTATGAGAATGTGAATGAGCCTTATCTCGGCCGCGTGTGGTACTTGTATCTCTTCGCTCAGCCCGGCTAAAATCGTCCCTTGTGTGTGGAGAAGCATGCTTACTGCCGTTTTACTATTTACTTACTCGCCGTGTTGACCGATCTACTCCGTCCATCCTGCCACGCCGGGCGCCTTCGTACTCGCCCTCGCGCTCTTGGCGCCCTCGGCCTTCCGGCCGGGAGTGCCCGGCGAGGGTGCGCGCGCGCTGCCCGGCGAGGCTCTGCCCTTCCCCGCGGCGGCCGCGGCCGTGGCGGCGGCCGAGGCGGCGGGGATGGTGGGCGGCCGCTCCGGCATGGGCGCAGAGCTCGCCGTGACCGAGCCCGACGGCCCTGCTCGCTCCGCAGCGGAGGCCGCCGAGGGCTTGGGCGCGAAGGCCGAGGGTGGCTTGGGTGTGACCGCCCCCCCGGGCTTGGGCGCGGCGGGGGGAGCGGCGGCGGGAGCTCCTGGAGCGCCCACGACGGCGGCAGGCTTGGCCTGGGTGGGAGCGCCCACGACGGCGGGAGCGCTCGCGCCAGCGCTGTGAGAAGCTCCAGGTTTCGTGGCTCCTCCCACGCTGCTGCCGCCGGCATCGGCGCCGGGGTCTCGCGCCGTGTTGGGCGCGCTTGGCTTGGAGGTACTCCCAGCGGAGGTACCGGTAGAGCTACCGGTACCAGGCCGGCTCGTCGACGGTCGGCTGCTCTTTTGGCCACCTCCCGCGCCCGCCTGGGCCTTGGGAGCGGCGCCCAACGCGGCGCCTTGAGGTGGGCGAGTGTCGAACTCGACCGCCGACGACGTCGGGGGCTCGCTCGCCCCCTTGGGCGCCCCCCCGCTCGCCCCCCCGCTCGCACGCGTCTCAAACTCGACCTGCTCGGCGAGAGGCTCGCTCGGCCCCGCCTTGAGGTTCCCCAGCGGGTTGCTCAGGTCTGACCTCGAGGCTCTGCGAGCCTCTGCGCCCTCAGCTGTGCCTTTCTTGAGCGCCCCTGCCAGCTTCGCACCCGTACCGCCGGGGGCTGCACCGGCCGCGCCACCGGCCGCGCCACCGGCCGCGCCACCGGCCGCGCCGCCGCCGCGAACACTTCCACCCGCGATCGCGGACGGGCCGCCGTCAGCGCCAGCGCCGCCAGCTCCAGCGCCGCCTGCGCCGGCGCCGCCGTCTGCGCCGGCGCCGCCGCCTGCGCCGCCCGCGCCGCCTGCGCCGCCGCCTGCGCCGCCTGCGCCGCCGCCCGGCGGCATGGGCGGGGGAAGCCCCACAGCCTCCGGGAGGCGTTTCTGCCTCTCATTCGGTGGCTTCGCATCGGTGCCCGGATTGCCATTCGGCATCGGCTGGAAGACGCGCCACGCAGTGATATCGTCGGGCGGGCCAGCGCGCACGTACGTGAACAGCCGCAGCTGCGGGATCGGCACGTCGAGTCTCTCGAGCTCCTTGACTGTGAATTCGAGCTTGCCACGGTACAGGGTCATACCCAACGGCTCATTGAACAGCTCCTTGCCGCGCGCAGGCACGTTCGAGCCAATGTCACGCCACCGGAGCCCGATGCCGCCAGAGAGGCGCGGCTTGAGGTTCTTCTTGTACGTCCGCTGGATGACACAGACGGCATCGTCCTGGTTGGAGAAGGTGGACGACGCCTTGAGATGGAGGCCGCCGCCGGAGACCTCCGAGATCTCATCGAAGGTGCGGTTGAGCTTAAAGTACTCGTCGCCATACTGCTCGCCCGAGCGCACGTCGGTGAAGGGGCGAGCTAAAATCTCGAGGCGCAGCACGAGCTGCGCCATGCCCACGCGCCACTCGCGCACGGCCTGGTCGAGGACAGTGGCATACGTGTCGCCCATCATCGCGATGAGAAGGTTGAGCAGCAGGATGAGCGACATGATGATGTACATGTACAACAGCATCACGTAGCCGGCCGACTCGAGCTTCTGCGCCGTGTTCATCGGCGCAAAATTGTACGGCGAGAAGTCGATGGGGATGTTCTCGCCCAGGACGGCCATCTGGATGAGGGCTTGCAGGGCGCTCGGGATGGAGTTCATGTCGGGCGAGAAGTTGGACCGGAAGACGTCGCCCGTGTGCGGGTACGCAATGTACATGGCGAAGCCGTAGTTGATGAGGATGATGATGAAGACCTTGAGGAATTTGGTCACGTCGCCGCCGAGCATGCGCCCGATCATAATGAAGAGGATTCCCAAATCTTGCGAGGGCATCGTCAGGTTGGCGAAAAAGTACTGCATCTGCACGACGAGCCCGATGGCGAGGAAGGCCCACGAGGGGAAGTAGTCCATCGGCGGGGGATCGTCGGGCAGCAGCGGCGCCTCGAAGAAGCTGCTGCCGCTGCCGCGCTCGATCGGGCCGCTCGGCGGATAGACGTATGCGACAGATCTCGGCGAGGGCGGCAGCGGCGAGGGCGGCGGCGGGAAGACGAGGCTTGACGCCTCCGCTAGGGTGGCCGCGCTCCAAGCGTGCGCCACGTCTTCCGCGTGGTGCTCCACCTGGAAGGCCGAGATGTACGCGGGGCGGTAGCCTAGGATGAGGGCGACACAGCCGATCGCAGTCGCGCCCATGCCGATGAGCTTGAGCGTGATGCCGTGTGCGGAGCAGTACGTGAGAAGGAACTTGTCGCGCCCCTCGCCGCCACGCATCCAAAGGTAGCCTGAGCGAAGGTCCTCCTCGAGCGAGGGCATCATCATGAACAACGTCAGAGCGGGCAGCCAGCGTGCTGCCAGCGCGGCCTCGGGGTCTTCCTTGAGCCAGAGTGCGTTCATCACGAGCGGCACGAGGTACGCAATGTCGAGGCACCGGTGGACTATCCACATATGGACGCCGAACTTGTGCCACTTCTCCTGGAAGAGCTGGTGCAAGAAGCCCTCCATGAAGTCATCGAGCAGCATCTCCTGCGTCGCCACCTTGGCGTCGAAGCGGCCGATGAGCTCCATCACCTCGCCGCCCTGCCCACGCGCGGAGTCGACCCATGCCAGCGGGATGCGGTGCTGTGTGACCGGGCCCCACTTCCACAGGATCTTCTCCTTGGACGTGCGTGAGAGGATGTGCTTGAACATGCGGTGGTCGCCCAGCTGGCAGGCCAGCTGCAACGGGTTCAGCCCCACGCCGTACTCGCGCGCACATTCATCAAGGATGCCACGCGCGCTGGCAAAGTCCTCGCGCGCGCGCAGCGCCTCGCCGCCGGAAAGCTGATCCATGATTGGAAGATCGGCGAGGAAGTCGTACATGGCGTCGTACCCGTTGGCGACCACCGCGTGCAGCGGCGCGAAGCCCGTCAGCTTGCACTGGTGCTCCGCTTCGTTGAGGCCGACAAAGCCGCGCATCTTGTCCGAAGCGCCGAGCTTGAGGTACACGGCGACCGCGCGCTTCATGCAAAACGAGGCCGCGTACGCGATGGGCGTGCCGCCGTAGGTGTTCATGGGCTTGCCCCAGAAGAAAGCGCCCACGGCCTGGGACGTGATGCAGTCCTTGAGCAGCGCGCGCGAGAGCTTCGACTCGGCCATGTAGAGGAGATCACAGAGCGCGTCCTCCTGCCGGTTGACGGCGAGCACGTGCAGCGCGTTCTCGCCGATGAAGAAGCCAGGCAGATGGGCCTGCGCGAGCAGCTCGGGCCAGATGGTGTAGATCTCCACGCACACGTCGATGGCCGCTTTGTTGTTCGCCACGAGCATCGCGAGCGGGCAGTTGGCGCCTGACCAGTCTGGCAGGCGCAGCGCCTCACGCTCGCGCGGGTCGCTGGCTATCGCGACGAAGAGGGCCTTGAGGACCTCGAGCTCGTTACCGATGAGCTCTTCAGAGGCCGCTTTGGACGCCTCGAAGGCCTCGTTCACAGTGCAGAACCAGTCCTTCCTGCCGTTCAACCGTGGCGTCCTCCACGTCACGCGAGGGAACGTGTACAGGTTTGCTGAGCCTGGCTTGAGTGTGGTCGACTGGCCGTTGACGAGGCACGTGACTTCGGTCTTCCATGTGACCGTGTGCTGCCCGCTCAGGTCCCAATACAGGGTAATGGTCTCCTTCTTGAAGCCCTGATTGACGCCCTTGGCATACGGCGACCCTTGCGGGAGCATGATCTCGAGGATCTGCATCTTGTCGGGCCCGAGCGGCTCAGTGAAGCCCGGTGGCAGTTTGCGCTGCCGCCGAAAGGTGGCCAGCAGGTGCCAGAAGATCGACGGTGCGTTCCAGAACGCATCGACGAGCACCACCATTTAGCCTCCGCCGGCCGGCCGCAGGAGGCTGCTTTGGCGTAAGGAGCAGAACGCCCGACAAGACGCTCCGCCTTGCCCCCCCTCAGTATGATGTGGGGGCACTAAAACGGAGTTTGACCTCCGTCGACCGCCAAGTAACTCTGATTGCCGACTCAATTCAACTCCTTCTCCTGGACGCACAGTCCTCTCGAACCAACCGCGAGGGCGCAGTGCCGACAGCCCCGATGTCGATCCCGCCGCCTCCCAAGATCCATTCCTACTCCAAGGATACCAAGGCGATGCTCGACTCGATGATGAGCGCGTCCGGCATGTCCCAGACTGATCAGCGCCGGCTCCGAGCTGCGTGCGCAGCCGGACCTTCTGCGCAGCTAGTGCCAGCCAGGAAGCCGCTGCCCGTGGGCAGGAAGCCCAAGTTCGTCGACCCGCTCAGGGGCGTGCCGATCAATCCGCTCGTCGCACGGCAGCTGCCCGGTGGCGGCGGCCGAGTGAAGCAGGCCGACATCCTGAAGGCGCATGGTGGCAGCCTCGATCGCGAGCAGTTCAAGGGAGGTCTGCCGGGCACGAGCTCGGCGGTGAAAAAGGAGGAGCTGCAGAACCTGATGACCTACGGCGTGAAGCAGCTGCCGCCGCCCTCACATAAGCGCAGCGACGCGCCGGTGGCGGCGGCGGCGCCGCCAGCAGAGCGCGCGCTGCGAGCGCAGATTGCCGATGAGATCGCTGAGCGTCAGGAGTTTCTGCAGTCGATGCGAGCCATGGGACGCGCGGGTGACCACGAGGCGAAGATTACAGGGGAGATTGCGGAGCGACTGCGGGACCTCAAGGATCTCGATCGGCTGGAGGCAGCAAAATAGAGGACCAAATAGAGATAGATTAGAGGCATGGAAGAAGTTGTCGACGCGAGAGGAGACCGGTAGACGAAGATCGAAGTCACACAGCGACCTGCCCATGCCGCGCGCCGGCAAACGATCTTTGTAGAGCCGAGCGACGGCGCGTCCGAGTCTCGGCGAGTAGAGAGTAGGCGTGAGTTACGTACATTTACTAGAGTACTTACTGGCGTGGGTGCAGGGACTCACAGGCGCGAGTTCGCGGTGGAGGCCCGGCCAAAACACCTCCGTAATCACCTCCGTGCTGGATAGGCCAAGGGCCCTATGTCTCGTAACGTAGGAAATCGGGGACTAGTCCCTCCTCGCGCGCCTCTTCCTCGGCCTTTCCCCAGAGCAGCGACTGCTCCAGCGCCTCGCGGAGCATGAGCTCTTCGGCGTCGGCGGCGGCGGCGGCGGCCGGGTCGCTCGTGGTGGAGGTGGAGGCTCCAGCACCTGTCGTCGTCGTCGGCGGCGGCGGCGGTTGCAAGGGGCGTTCCAAATTAGGGTGCTCCCATTGGACGACGCCGCTCTCGTGATGCGCGTAGTACAAGCGCTCATCCGGATGGGAGTAGGCGCACCAGCCGGGAGGCAGCTCCTCGTACTCGTACTGGGCGTCGTGCACGGCGTCGTGCTGGGCGCCGTGCCGAGCGCCATACCGAGCGCCGTGCCGGGCGCCGCTTCGTGGCGATCCCTCCGCGAGCGCGAGCGCCGTGCTGGGCGCGTCCGCGAGCGAGAGCGCCACGGCCTCCGCCAGCGCACGCTCCTCCTCCGCGGCGAGCCATGCCTCTCTCTCGGCATTGCCCAGCCCCTCGGCTGCGCCGTGCTGAGCGCCCTGCTGCGCGCCCAGGAGGGCGCTCTCTTCCAGCGCCCGGCGCAGCGCCATCTCCTCCACCTCGGCATGCGTCGGTGCATCCACGAGCTCCTCGAGAGCATAGTCGTAAGCGTCCTCGCCGGCGCCGGCGCCCTCGCCGAAAAACGGGGGCAAGCCGAAGCCGGGGCCGAGGCCGTCGCCGTCGAGCGTGAGTAACGAAGCCACCTGCGCCTCGACGAAGGCCTCGGCGTCCATCTGCTCGAGACGGCGCGGGCGACATCAGTGGTCATCGGTGGTCATCGGTGGTCATCGGTGGTCATCAGCGGCCATCATAGGCACTCAGCGGCCATCAGTGGTCATCAGTGGTCATCAGTGGTCATCAGTGGTCATCGGTGGTCATCAAAGGCACTCAGTGGCCATCAGGGGGTCATGAGTGGTCCACACCTGCTCGAGACGGCGCTGGCGCTCGGTTTCGTGCGCCGCGGACGCAATCGACTCCTGCTGTGCCCGACGCAGCTCCTCGTCCTCCTCGTTCTCGTGACGAACCTCGCCGTGGTGACGAAGCTCGCGGGCGCCGCCGCGGGCGGCCGTTGAGAGCAGCAGCCTCTCGGCAGCTGCCTCTGCGTCGCCCGCGCATGCTTCGAGCACCTTGGCGCACTCGAGATGCGGCGCCGTGGTGAGCGCGTGCAGCTGGTCCACGTGGCGGCGCCGCTCCGCAGACAGATGACGAAGCGGGTCGGCGACGAAGAGGGCCGTTTGGAAATCGCCACCCACCTGCCGCTCCACCTGGCTGAGCTTCGCGCGCACGAGCGCCTCTGCCTTCTCGCGCTGGGACGGGCTGCCTTTGATCTCGATGAGGCGTGTGGTCGCGCTCGTAGACAGGTCGCTCACGCGCTGCACCGTCACCGTCGCGCCGCTCAGCGCTTGGATGGACTGGATGGTCAAACCTTTACGACCGATGAGGGCAGCGACCCACCCCTCGTGCCACTCGTGCGGCGACGCCGTCCCGAGCGCCGGATCGACGGGCGCGTGAGGCATCTCGAGTACCGTCCGTTCCCGCGCCTGAGCGGCAGGCAGCCGGCGCTTGCGTGGCCAGCCAGTTGGTCCCGCCGATGGCCGCGCCGAGGGCGGCGGCGCCGACATGGCGACCGCGGGCATCGAAAAGGAGGGCGAGCGACACAAGGGGCACGTGACACTTGCAGCGCCGCGACGCGCGGTGGCCGCATAGCTCGTCTGCACCTGATGAGGGAGGCACTCAGAGGTCATTCGTCGCAATCAATCGCAACCAGATGGTGGCCGCATAGCTCGTCTGCACCTGATGAGGGAGGCAATCAGGAGTGTCCTCAGAAGAGGGAGGCACTCACCTCGGCCCACTCGGTGATGCATGCGTGGCAGACGAGGTGCCCGCATGGGGCGAGCTGCACGTCGGCCGCCTGTTCCGTCAGACAGATTGGGCATCCCTCTCGCGCGCCCGGCGGCACATTGACGAGCGCGGCGGCCTTCTTTGCGAGCTTTTCGGAGAGGCCTACGGGCATGCCGAGGCTGCGGCCGCCGCTGGCGGCGGCGGCACCATCAGGGCCGCTCGCGCCGGCGGAGACGCTCGCACCTGTGGGGAAGAGACCGAGCGCCGTGGTGAGCACTTGCATGCAGGGAGACGCTCGCGGAGCCCGCCGTGGCCGCGCTCGCACCTGTGCCGATGGGCGCGCCAATGCGGTCTCGGAGATCTCGGAGATCTCGGAGATCTCGGAGATCGGCTCGGCCAGGCTCGACGGCCTCCCTTGCCAAATTAGGGAAGGCCTCCTTCTCCAAATGGAAAGAGGCGGGCCGCGCGACGGGCGGTGCGCTCGGTGGGAGCATGGGCGCTCCAAAGGGCAGCGACGGCTGCCCTGCCAAGCCAGCGACGGCTGCCATGCCAGCGGCATGCCCGCCTCCGATCCCTGACCTACCGCCAAACGGCAGTGCGCCGAATGGCGGTGCGCCGCCCCAATGGGCCGACGCTCCGGAAGGCGCATGGATGAGTGCCGGCAGCGGCGGCGGCGATGGCAGCGGCGGCGGTGTCGGCGCGTTCCCTGCGTCGTCGGAGAAGCCGCCGCCAATCGACCAGGCACCAGCCATACCCTCGAGGCCAAGTACGTGCCGAGGGCCATCCCGCTTCTCACGCGCCTTCTCGGCCTTTCGCTGCTGGTTGCGCTGGCGGCCCTCCTCGCGCTCGCGTGCCTTGGCCTCGCGCTCGCGTGCCTTGATCTCCGCCTCCTTGACCGCCTTGGCTCGCAGGGCTGCCTCGTGCTTCTCACGCTTCTCCTCTGCGGCGGCAGCGTCAGACGCGCCCGGGGTGGCGTCGCCGACCCGCACCACGCGCGCTGCGGACGCGTCCCAGTGCGTGCGCAGGTAGCCCTGCCCGCACGCGCAGCGGCATTGGGGGCGCACAAGGTCATACTTTGAAGTCCATATGAGACGGTGGCGCTCCTCATCAGACTTGTATGTGTCCTTAAAACCGCTCGAGAGGGTGCTGAGCATGGAGCGCACCAGCGAGGCCTGAAGCTTAGTGAAGCACTCATCGTGCATCGACGGGCCAGCGGAGCACGACGGGTTGGTGCAAGTGATCAGCACCGATGGCCGCAGCGCCCTGTCATTAACGGTGCTGCCTTGGGCGACCACCTCCCGTAGTACGCACTCGGGATGTGCGCACGAGCCGGCGACCATGCGCAGCATGCGCTCGGCGGCCACCGTATCTGCCGTCGTGGCGCTCGCGACTCCTTGCCTACCCATCCTCTCTCCTGGCGCGAATCGCGTTCACACACAGAAGTTCGTCTTAGGATTCCTACTGTGTTCGACGAGAAGCGCGGACACTACACGAAGATTTCTCTCGACGCAACCAAAAAGATCCAATTTCACAGCAATGGACACGGACGCCCTGTCATGACGATGCTGGCGAATCTACTCGTCGCCTGCCTATCGTTCCGGGTTGCGCCAACTCGGTCGCGCATGATCATGGCGTCAGTCACCTCCGCCACCATTCCCGCTGCGGCAAAGGAGGCACTCTCCGTGTGCCGCAAGGCTGCACGGACCAAAGAAGCTGAGCCCGAGGCGGTGTGCGCCGCTCTGCTTGAGGTTGAGAAGACGATGCGCGCAGCTGCCAAAGATGACGGCGGCGCCATTTCGCGTGCGACGCTCGAAGCTCTCGACGGCGCGTGGCGGCTCGTGTTCACCACCGGCACTCTCGACACCCAGAACAAGATCGGCAAGATCAATTACTTCCCTCTCAGGGCCACGCAGAGCTTCGACACATCAACGATGCGCATCACCAATGGCATCTACGTGGGCGAGTTTGCGCTGCTTAAGTTCTTTGGCGAATTTCAGTGGCTGGAGGATCGGCGCAAGCTGGAGTTTGATTTCGATCAGATCGCGTTGCTTGGGCTCACCTTCGACCTTCCGAGGGGAGGAGCTGAGGGGCTCGGCGCGGCCAGCGGCCTCGGCTCAAAGAACAACGTGAAGCTAGCCAAGGAGGGCAAGAAGGCTTTCTTCAACTGGATTTTCGCTGACGAGGAGGTTGCTCTGGCCCGTGGCGGCGGCGGCGGCCTAGCGCTATGGCGACGGGACACGGAAATGGAGGCGAGCGCATGAGTCATGAGTCGTGTGGGCTGTTTGACGCGGGGCGTATGTGATGTTTTGTTCAAAGCGCCATGTCGAGCGCGCGACGGAGAAATATCTCGTGGCTGGGTCCAGACCGTCGATCGGCCACGAGATGCTGAACATCCTCATCCTGAGCACGGCCATCGGCTTTGCCTTCCGGCCGACAGTTCAGTGCATCGCTCCTGCGCCGCACCGTGCAGCCACCATCACGCTCAAGCTCAACAAGCAGCAGGAGCTTGCGCGCATGCTTGAGCAGGCCAAGCAGCAGCGCGATGGCATCATACTGGATGTGCCGCCCGATCCGCCCAAGGCCAAGCCCAAGCCCCAGGGCCCCGGGAAGGTCCCAAAGACGCGCGAGCAACTCTTCGCCGAAATGCAGAAGCTGAAGGAGCTGGCTGGCGGCGACCAGATCACGGCGGCCAAGTCGGGGGCGATGCGTTTTGGAGGCAAGAAGGCCACGCCCGAGTCCGTGGGTCGGACGTCGCAGGCGATGCCGTCGGCCGCCCAGTTGCGTGAGCAGGCTGCCGCATCGGCTGCCGCCGCCGCCGAGCGTGAGGCAGCGGCGCGGCGGCGGACGGACGCGGCCTACTCGTACGACGAGCTCGGCTCGCTGATGCAAGGGAGCGGCAAGAGCGGGCGCGTGGCGCGTGCGCTCTCGGACGAGAAGCTGCCGCGCGGTACCCTCCTGCCCGTGCCCGCGCGTCTTGGCGCCCTCGACGGCGTGCCCAACTCGTACGCCTCTCTCGAGGCGCTTGCGGACGCTCGCCGAACGCTCGTGCTCATCGCGTCGATGGATACGTTCATGTCGGATGGGCTACGCGCGACGCTCGAGGCGTTCGCGGGCACGGTTGATGCGCGTTCGCTCGGCGCGTCGATCGCCGCCGTCTCGCGCGCTCCGCCCGCGACGCTGCGCAAGCTCGCGCGCAAGGCCAACGTCGGGTTTGCTTTGCTCTCGGATCCCGACGGGGCGTGGCTCCGTCAGCTTCGTGTGGAGCCCGGCGGCAAGCTGGTAGCGTACCTCGTGGATGCGGCCTCGGGCAAGGTGGTCTCGTCGCACGCGGGCACCGAGGGCGCCTCGCTCGCCACCATCGTCACCCAAGCTCTCAAGCAACGCCAGTCCGAGGCGGCTGAGCCCGAGCTGGCCCCGAGCGAGCAACGCCAGCCCGCGCCGGCCGCGCTGGCCAAGGCGGCGGCGAAGGAGGAGCTGCCAGACGGCGCTCTAGTGCTGGATGAGGCGTACGCGAACTGGAGAGATCCCGAGGGCGACGAGCTCCCAGACGAGTGGAGGTTCGCGGCTGCCCCGCTGCGCGCCGTGCCCGCGCCGGCGGCGCCGCCGCGGCCGACTGTGAATTCACAGTTGCCGACTCCTGCTGTGCCGCTGCGGCCGCCACGCGCGCCAGCACCGGCGGCACCGGCGATGGCGGCGCTCGAGCTCGAGAACGCGCGCCTCAAGAAGATGCTCGACACGGCGCGCGAGGAGGCCGCGCGCGAGGCCGCACAGCGAATGGAGCAGGAGAATGCCGCGCTCAAGGCGCAGCTACGGCAGGCGGCGGCGGCCAAGGCGGCGGCCGAGGCGCGCGCGACGGCGCAGCTGGCGGCGCAGCAGGCGGCGCAGCAGGCGGCGGCGAAGGCTGCCAAGGCGGCGGAGGAGGAGGCGGCGAAGGCGGCTGCCAAGAAAGCCGCAGTGCAGCAGCAGCAGCAGCAGCAGCAGCAGCAGCAGCAGCAGCAGCAGCAGCAGCAGCAGCAGCAGCAGAAGGCGACGGAAGCGGACTCCTCCTCGGAGCGCGTGGCGGCGGCTGAGCGGCAGATGCGCCAATTGCAGCTGCAATTAGAGCAAGCACAGGCGGCCCGAGACGCCGAAGTAAGCGCTCGGCAGCAAGCAGAGAGTGTGGCGGCTGCGGCGGCGCGTCAGGCAGGCGAGGCGGCGGCGGCGGCGGCGGAGGCGGCTCAGCAAGCTCTAGCGGCGGTGCAGAGGTTCGCGCAGCAGCAGGACGCGGCCGCTGAGGAGGAGAGGCAGCGGGCGGAGGAGAGGCAGCGGGCGGCGGCCGCGGCGGCGGCCGAGGCGGCAGCGGCCGAGGCGGCGTCCGCGGTGTCGGCGACGGCCGAGGCAGCGGCGGCGGCGGCGGCAGCAGCGGCGGCGGCGCCAGCTAGTCGCTCAGGAGAGGCTTTACCCGCCAACCTGCCGCTGGATGGACTCGAGCTGCTCGGCGGGCCGGCGGGCACCGCCGTATCGGGCGGTGCGCCGCTCGCGTCGGCGTCGCTCATGGCGCTGCTCGATGCCGAGGGGCAGCAGCAGCCTCGCCTCATCTTCGTGTGCGGACGCACCGACAGCGCCTCCCTTACGGAGGCGTGGCGCTACTTCGATGCGCAGCTGCCCGCGCCCCGGCGGCGTTCGCTCGGGGTCACTTTGGTAGGCCTCGCCGACGGCGACGCGCCAGCGCTGATCACGACGGCGCTCCGTCGCGCCGCCGCGGGCACCAGCTTCGCCACGTATCAAGACCGCCAGGGCGCGCTGTTGCGGGCACTCCGCATGGCCTGCCCGTCGAGCGCCGGCTCGCTCGCGATCGTGCTCATTGGCGGCTTGCCGGTGGAACCGAGGCTCCTCGGCGCGTTCGGCGCGTCCGGTGACGGCGCCATCCAGAGCGCCCTGCGCTCCGCCGTCGCGCGCCTGACGGAAGAAGTCCTCGCCCTCGACGCCGCCGGCCCGTCCACATTCAAGGCCGACCCTGGCCTCGCTGATCAATGGCAGCTTCTCTTTCAGACGCTCGACGGCCCTGCGAACGCCGCCAACGGCGGCGGCCTCGGCGGCCTCGGCGACGGCACGGGCAGCGGCGGCGGCGGCCGCGTCCCTAACTTGGCAAGTGCCCCTAATTTGGCAAGTGCCGACTGGACTTTTGGCCGCGGCCGCGGTGGCCGTGGCACAGGCCGGGGGGGTCGGGGGATGCCCCTCAGTCGCGGTGAGGGCGGGCGTGGCGGCGCGAGCGTAGGCGGGCCGACGCCCCTTCGCCCGTACGGCGTGTGGCTCCCTGGGCTCAAGCGCGTCGCCCACCTCCTCAACGGCACCGCAGGCGTACGCCACGTGGCCTCCTCCAAAGTCCATCGGAAACTACCCAATGGCGCCACGAGCAAGGAATCAGACGGCGAGGCGGGCGGCACAGAGGGCGGTGCAGCTTCCGCGGCGGCACCCGAAGAGGAGGGGGCCGCCACGGGGGCTGCTGCTGCTGCCCCCGGTGTGGGTATCGGCAGTCCGTGGCCAAATGTGAGCTCTGATGGCGGTCAGCTCATCATCCGCATCGACGGCGCGGGCAACTATGGCGCGCACCGGCTGCTCGCCTCGTACCGCGACGCGTCAAGCTATCGCACCCAGCTACTCTTCGTGTCGTGCGAGGACTATTTCCCGCTGGGGGAGCTGCGCGAGGTGCTGCGCGCGCTGCAGCCGGTGCTCAATTTCGTCCTCGAAGATGGTGGCGACCGAGCGCGCACGGAGGTGCCCTTTTGAGGGCGTTACGTTGTATAAGAACGACCTTTTTGGGCCATCAGCGCCGCTCCAATCTAGTCTTATCGCGCAGACGCGTGTTCGCGTCTGTGCATGCGATGCCGACGCGTAAGCGCGGTCTAAGGGATCAGTTAATTATTTTATAGTCCGTATATATAGCGAAACACCAATGACGCGAATGCGAAACATTCGGTTTGAAATCAGGGCCCAGCTGAATCCGGGTAATATTATTTATGACTTGAGCAGGAGGATTGTGTGCAAATCCAGATATTAATCCCTCCCCTACCCCCTTGGTTAAATGCGTAAATCGCTCAGTTTGAGATCAGGGTATGAGGATTATGTGCCAATCCAGACATCATCCCTCCCCTTTGCCCTTAGACCCCATTGGGTAAAAACGTAAAATAGCCCGAGAGCTGGCCAAAAAAAAGGCCGAGCTAAGGCGAAAAGGCCGAGCGCTGAGTCCCCTATTCTCTAGCCACAAGGAGTATGGGTCCGGGAGGGTGGGGCACGACAAATGTGGCTTGAGCGGGCCGACACGACTACATGTACAGACTCAAGCGGATGAGGACGCCCGGATTTTATCCTATCATACATGTAGTGTCGTCCGCCGACCGGGCGACCGCCGTGAATGCTCCTATATTCAGTGACCGCCCGCCGGCGCACCCCGCTCGAAACCTTCCGCCACAGCGTTACTGACCACTTGACTTGACTTGACTTGACTTGCTTGCCCCAGATGACGTAACTGCCTGCCAAGTTTGCGTCAAGTTTTGCTCATCCGGAGCGCATACAGCCACGCCCCTTGGCACAGCCCCACAACAAAAGTGTGGCGATGCCACTTTCGTACAAAACGGCCGCAAACTCGAGCTCGAACGACTCGATCCCGCTCTCGGCATACAATCGCTTCGTGCAGGAGCGACGCTCGGCACTTTCCCAGGCCGACTCGTCACTAACATCCTCGCAGGCATTCGCGCTCGCTAAGGAGGAGTGGCGCCGGCCGGATGCACAGCAAGCTCTCAAGCGCCAGATAAACCGCGAACAGGAGCAAGCGCGCGACGAGTGGAAGAGCCGTCAGCCCGGCTACAAACACTCCGCCAAGGACGTCAACAATCATGACTGTTATGATGGCGGCAACGACAGCGACGAAGGTGAGGCCTGGTTCCATCGTGCGCCTGGCACCACCCGCCACCACACGAAGGAAACGTTGGCAGAGCTGGTTGCGCGACCACCCGAGATGGACGAGGTGGAACCTGCGCCAAAGCGACGCCGTACCACCCAGGAAGGCGGCGACGAGCGCGCGGAGGAGCCCGCGCGCCTGCCTCGGACAGCTACGGCTGGAGGAAGCAGCGCCTCCGCAGCTGCGCTGACTTGCCACACAGAGGGGCTGATCTCGTCTGCGGTGTCGTCGCAACCCCGGCGCAGTGGGAGCCGCCGCAAGGCGGAAGTGATCTGCTGTTTCTGCGGCGACGCGCTACCGTTCGACGCCGATCGCCAGTTCCGAAGGCCAACGTTGTCGACACTGGCGGAATCGCGCTCGCTTTGTAAGCGTTGTGCCATGACTCTCACGGACGGCCTCGGGCCCGCCGACGAGTCGTCGCACGGCGCAGCGCCAGCTGCGGTGGCGCTCGACGCGGCGCTCGTACGGCTCGGCCTGGGAGATCCGTCGAGATCCGGAGATCCATCTGCGTCGGATGGTGCGTGCATCACCGGTGCTGCCCGTGCTGCCGGCGCCGCCGGCGTAGACGGCGGCCGAACGCCTTTCCAACGCTCAGCGCTGCGGACGCGCCTCGATAGATGCGACAAGCGCGTGGATCGCGAAGTGCGTGCTGTGGTGGAATCCCTCATCAAGCGTCTCGTGGAGCCCATCCAACTCCCAAGCATGCAGACGAAGCAGCTGATCGTCACCGTGACGCCGGGTATGGTGCCCGGCCAACGGATCGCTGTACTCGAGCCGGGCACACCCTCCCCGCGACGGTTTGAGATCACCTTGCCTCCGAACGCCTACCCGGGCATGAAGCTGCAGATCGTCGTGCACGTACCCACGCCGTTTCCCGGGGCCGGTTTCAACCTCAACCTGCCGCCGAAGCCCAAGCTGCCGCCGCTGTCCGAGGAGGCGCTTCGCACCCTTGAGGTGAGTCGTACCCTTGATTGCGTCTGATTGCGTCTGATTGCGTCTGATTGCGTCTGATTGCGTCTGATTGCGTCTGATTGCATCCCTCATCAGGTGAGTCGCACCCTCGACCAGCTGGTCCGCCGAGTCGAGCTGGCACACGAGCAGGAGCTCGCGCGGGCGCTCGCGGTGGAGCGCATGCGGGCTCTCGAGGCGCAGCGAAGCGCGGCCGAGGCGGCGAGACGCGCGCAACTCGAGTTTCGTCACTGGCAGGCGGCCGAGAAGCTGCGGCTTGCGGAAGAGCGCCGCATCGAGCTCGAGGTGCGCGCCGTGCTCGGCCGGCTCTTCAAGGGCGTCGAGAAGGAGGTGGAGCGTCGAGAGAAGGCCGCAGCCAAGCAGGCTCTACAAGAGTATCGCCAGCGGGTGCTGCTCGAGCAGAAGCAGCGCGCTGTGCTCGAGAAGGAGGCACTGCTACGTCAGAGGGCGGCGGAGCACCAGCACCAGCAGCAGCAGTCGCAGCAGCAGCAGTGGCAGCAGCAGCAGCAGTGGCAGCAGCAGCAGCAGTGGCAGCAGCAGCAGCAGCTCCAGCAGCAGCAGCAGCAGCAGCAGTGGCAGCAGCAGCAGCTCCAGCAGCAGCAGCTCCAGCAGCAGCAGCTCCAGCAGCAGCAGCAGCTCCAGCA
>Ga0210244_100270_pt1 | contig 48570 bp, 20 predicted proteins | sample ChrtobMetaP3_0mM_FD_155473 | JGI IMG/M metagenome (GOLD analysis project Ga0210244, IMG submission 155473) | Chrysochromulina tobin associated microbial communities from unialgal haptophyte culture, Seattle, Washington, United States - P3_0mM | ecosystem: Host-associated > Algae > Haptophytes >...
CGGCTGCTCCCGTGCGGCGGAGGAGGGTGGAGGAGGTGGAGGAGGTGGAGGAGGAGGAGGAGGAGGAGGAGGAGGAGGAGGAGGAGGAGGAGGCGGAGGAGGAGGAGGAGGAGGAGGAGGAGGAGGAGGAGGCGGAGGAGGAGGCGGAGGAGGAGGAGGAGGCGGAGGAGGAGGAAGAGGAGGACGAGGACGACGAGCTTGATGACGCCGCCCCAACTCAGATCCCACATCCTACACCTCGCGCCCAGAAGCGGCCCCGAGCGGAGCCGGTTGTGCACAGCGCCGCTGCCGCCGCCATACCTGCGGCCAGCGCCCCCACTGCTGTTCGCAGCGCTGCGTCAGAGCGGCCGGCAAAGAGACCGAAGAAGGCTGCGGTGCGCGGCGGCGGCAGCGGCGGCAGCAACGGCAGCAACGGTTGCAGTCGCTTCCTCGACTCACTTTGCGCAGACGCGTCGGACGAGGCAGGCAGCGACGACGAGGGCAGCGGCGCGATGGTGCTCGGCAGTGCAGCCGACGCGGGAGGCAAGCCTAAAACGGCTCGCGGGCCCGGCAAGAACCTCATCAGCAGAAGCGGCAATCGCATGGGGCAGCGCCAGCGCCAGAAGCTGCTTCAGCAGGCGCAGATCAAGGAGGGTGTTAAGGTGGGCACCGAGCCAATAGGCAAGGGCGGCGGCAAGGGTGGCGGCAAGGGTGGCGGCAAGGGCGGCGGCAAGGGCGGCGGCAAGGGCGGCGGCAAGGGCGGCAAGGGTGGCGGCAAGGGCAAAGGCACCGGAGGGCGCGGCGGCTCGGGCGGAGGGCGTGGTGGGGGCGCAGGCAGTGCGTGGGATGACGGCGGCAAAGGTGCTGGCAGCTCTTGGGGATCGCCGCCAGCTGTCGAGAAGCTCCATCCGAGTTGGGAGGCCAAGAAGCAAACGTCAGGCATTCGCGAGTTCCAGGGAACGAAGGTCACGTTTGATTAGAGCACCAGGCCCATTTTACCATGTGTCCGTAGTATGACGTTTAGAAGTTTTCCGGTTACGTTAGGTGTGTGCCCCCGGCGAGTGCTTTCGAGTGCGATCTAGTGCACGGGCCGGACGGGCCGTCCGGTCGCGATCGGTAGACGCAAGACGGGTACAGGCGCCACAAGCACAACGATGGCGGCCACCTCGCCTTTGCCTCGAGCCTTTGCCACGCGTCCGAGTGGCGGCGCGGGCGAACCGGGATCGTCCGGAACCGCTGGCCGTCGTGCCAACTGGAACTGCCGTGCCGCATCGTCACGATCGGATCGTCGGACGTCGCTCGGGGCCCTGGGCCGGGCGAGCACGAAACGACGAAAGTAACTCGAAAAGGCACGGACCCACGGACAGCCCGCCCCGGCACGTCGAAAACACGCCGCGCCCACAGTGTTACCACAGTGTGCAAAGCCTATGCGTGCTATGAGGTAATTACCTGAGTAGTGAGAAGGCCCCCCTACTTGCCCCCTACCTAGCCCTACGCGGTTACGGATGCCTACAAAAAAGTGCGCCGCCGCCGGCCTCCCGCGGGCCGGGCTCGACTTGCGTTCGGCCGCCGACGCCTCGATCGGTAACGCGGTATCGGCTACATGGTCGAGCCGTCGACTTTTGCCGCGCGTTTCCGCAATGCGCTTAGAAACATGTAACTTGTAGCGACGCTAACGATACGCTTGCTGTAACGTAAGTTGGACTGGACCGCTGAGATAGCTGATAAGGGGATGATCGGAACGATCCCCCCAAACGACAACTTTATCTTGATCATGTGAAGGCGTGGGCCGCAGCATGTGCGCGCCGACACGATGATCGATGTCCTGTTCTGCGCTTCTGCTCACGTCGCTGTGCTGCCTCAGCGCCAGGGGCGAGCGGACCGTGGCCCCCTAAGTGGTCCTCCCCTCCCGCCCGCAGGCGAGGTGCCGCCACCAGAGCCTCGGAGGCATTGGGCTGCTGCTTGGCTGCGCTCAAACATTCGTTGCTGCCTCGATGGGTTTCTCGCACGCCCATCGGGGCTGCCGCTACGGCTGTCGCTTGCCGTCGCCGGCTCAGATGTCGATAAAAACTGCGATGGCGGCTCGATGGGGCTGTCGCTCGGGGCGTACGTGCTGGCGGGTGCGGGCCAGGGAGCAGGCCAGTGCCGCTGCGTTCCGGACCAATACTGGGCGTGCCGAGACCAAATTTCTTGTGCCTGCTCTCGTGCCTGCACCGCTGCCGCGGCCTCCGGCGCCGTCGCCGCCTCCACCTCCCGTGGCACGACGGCCGCCCAGGCTGCGGCTGTCGTCCGACGGGTGTGCGCGTCATGCTCGCGCCTCTTCTCCGCCTCCTCCGCCACCAGCGCCTCATACCGCGCCTTGGCTGCCGCCGCCACCGCACGCGCTTCATCGACGTCCACCTTCGCAGCCCGCTGCGGTCGCCCTCCGTTGCACTGCCCCCCCACCTCGCGCTGGCGCCGCCCCCAGGCAGCCGCCACCGCCGCCCTTGCCTCTGCTCCGACGGCGACTTGCAGCTCTGAAGTCGCCTGCGACTCGGCCGCCGCCCACGCCTCGGCCGCCATCGCCAGGCGCTTCTTGGCCGCCTCACGCACGACACTCGTGGCAGCTGCCCTGAGCTCCTCCTCCACCCTCGACGCCTCCTCCAACGTGGCCGACTCAGCGACAGAGGCGGAGGAGGAGCTCCTCCTCTGCTGTCGTCCACCTCGAGACTCCACCTCGGCCTTCGAGTAGAGGTCGACCCTAACGACAGGCGTCCGTGGGCTCCGCTCTCGCAGTGCCACAAGGCTTGCGTCTGCCCTCGCCACCTCATCGGCCGCTTGCGCCTCGGCCGCTGCTAGGGCCTCGTCCGCCATCGCCCCAGCCGCGAGACGCGCCTCCTCCTCCTTCCCCGGCTGGGCTGCCTTCTCCGCCTCCTCCGCCACCAGCGCCTCATACCGCGCCTTGGCTGCCGCAGCCGCCGCACGCGCCTCATCGACAGCCACCATCGCGGCACGCAGCTCGACTTGCAGCGATTCAGGCGCCTGCACCACTGCCTCCATCGCAGCACGCAACTCAGTTCGCCTCGCCAAGTCTGAACGTGCTTCGGGCTCGACGCGCCCATTGCACTCAGGCGGAGCCTCGGTAGTCGTCTGATTGCTCATCCCATCAGCGGGCAGCGGGCGGGCAGCGTGCGCCTTCAGGTTCCAGGATCGCCGGTCCGCCTCAGCCCGAGTACCGGTAAGGAGGTGGTTTCGACTCTGAGCCTCAGCCACCGCTGTTTCGGATGTGCTTGCTTCCAACTCGGCCTGTGCAAACTCGGCTGCCGCTCGCACCTCGGCCGCCGCGCGCGCTTCCCTCGTCGATAGCATCACCTCCTTTGCTGCTTGCCCCTCGGCCGCCTTCGCCGCCTCCGCCAACCTCTCAACCTGCGCACACCGGAGGAACTGGTCGGGTGTGCGCTCCGTGGCATCTTCCCGAGCTACCTTAGAAGTCGCTGGCGTGGCTGGCGGCGTCGTGGGCGGCGCGCCGGGCTTGAACTGCACCGCGTAAGCCCCATCAGTAGCGCCACCGGCCTTAGCCGATCGCGCCGCGATGAGCTTCGCCATCAGCGCCTGCTTGCCGTCCGACTTGCGGAAGGCCACCCCCTCGACGAGCAGGGCCTCGCGTAGCTGCACTGTCGTCATGTGGCCGGGATGGCGCAGCGGGATCGGCGTGAGGTCCCGGCCGCTGGCCACGCCACCTGCGCCAGTGGGTGCTACGCCGTCGTCGTGGGCACTGCCGCGGGATGGGCCATCGCCTTGGGCGAGGAGACTGTTGCGGCAACGCACGGCCTGTTGCAGTCCTGTGGCCACCGGCCCTTCCGTCACGTGCGGGCCGCTGCTTCGCAGGTACGACGGCGAGAGCAAACACGCCGCCGCCTCCTCGTCGGCCACGATAGGTATGGCCGTAGGACGGAGCGCGCGGCACATGACGCCGCCGAGGAGGCCGAGTAGCAGCACGATGGCAAGCACACCTGAGAGCGGCACGCCCGGCGCCGAGGGCGGCGCCGGCGGCGCCGGCGGCGGCTTCGGAGGCGGCGGTGATGATGATGATGATGGCGGTGGCGATGATGATGATGGCGGTGGCGACGTTAAGCTCCACGCTGCCGGTCGTGGTGGGAGAGGTGGTGGTTTCGAAGATGGCGGGGTCGCGGAAGCACAAGTCACCCTTCGATGCGACCATTCGCCCCAAGTGCGCCGGGTGCAGCCAGTATATGAGCCCCCTATGCATGCGAGGCTCGAACAGTAGTCGTTGTTATCCGCCACGAGGTAAACTATGCCATCAGGGCATTTACAATCTCCACCCCAAGAGCCGGTGCCCTGTGCGTTTTCCTCTACCACATTGGCCGCTCGTGGGCCCAAAGGTCCGACAAAGGTCGGAAAAATGTCGGCGTGAGTGCACGGCAGCAGGTACAGCAGGTTAAAGGTCCTCGACCCAATCAGCATCGCGCGGCCGTTGTTCCACAAGCCGGTTAGGTGTGGCCCCCATGATGGCGAAAGGGGTCTTCACATTCACGCCCCGAATCCGTCTGAAGTCGCAATGTGATGCGCGCAAACAGAGCCCTTCCAACTTTGTTTACACACTTGTCTCACTTTTCTCGGCGAGTTTTCACAGACAACGAGCCGAATGGAGAGCAAATCGTCCGAGGAACGCGAAATCGGCGCCATGGCCGTCTGGTCTCTCTCGACAGCGAAGCCTGGCAATGGTGTCGAGCAATTGCGCGACGACAATATCGAGACGTACTGGCAGTGCGTGCCAGGCCACCTCTGCCTTTCCTCGGCGCGCACGCTCACTTGTCGCACTCCTGCAGGTCCGATGGGCCGCAGCCACATTTGATCAACATTCAGTTTCACAAGAAGATGCGTGTCCATGAAATCGTGATCTACACAGACTTCAAGCTTGGTGCGTGAGGCAACCTGAACCACCTTGCTCGTCTGCTGACGGCTCGTGTATGCCTGCTCCCCACTCGACAGATGAGAGCTACACACCATCCAAGATTTCGATTCGAGTGGGGAACACTTTCCACGATCTGCAGGAGATTCATGTTCAGGAACTCAACGAGCCGAGCGGCTGGGTCACAATTCTACCAACAAGTGTAACCTCGCGTGGGGACGACCCTGATGCAGCACTCCGAGCACACTTCATCCAAGTGGCTGTCCTGGCAAACCATCAGAATGGCCGTGACACGCACATTCGCCAGATCAAAATTTCCACGCCGAGAAGGCATCTGGGGCAGCACATGAACCTTCCCGAGTTCACCTCCGTCGCCTTCCAACAGTACGCATGCCTGCGATGACCGAGGACGACGTAGGGCGGATTGGCGGCTTTGTTGGCATGGTTGCGAAACGAACTCGCGTCTCCCTTCTGCGTGTAATCATCTGTGGAAGGGCCCCGAACGTATCCGATGCTGATGGGTCTCCCACATCGGAATATCTCGTTGAGTGTCACGAAGACAAACTAGACCGGCCACGCCTCGAACCCCCGCCCGCTTTCCCGACGGGGGGTGGGTTGTTTGGTATTCCTATTCGTTTTCTCGTCTGTGCGTGTTGTTGGACGTCGTTGGCCAGCCAATCTGCCAATGCATGCATGCCTGACGAGCGACCGTTTCCCGTCCCATCCACATCATGATTTAAATACGAGATCAAGCTCTCTTGCGAAAGCAGCAGCGAAAAGCTTCGTGCGATGGCCGTCTTCTTGACAATTGTGTCGACTGGTCAGTGCCAAAATTGGTGCTCTCAATACTCATGCGACGAGCGCAACAAGTACGGCGGGAGCCAGTGCGGCGGCTGCGATGTGTGCAAGCCACCGCCCGCTCCACCGCTGCCTCCCTTTGGGCCGCAGCACTGTGCAAACACCTTCGAGGCGTGCGCTCAAGGATTCATCGGATCATGCTGCATCAAGCCGTCGGACGGTTGCTTTAAGCGCACCGGGCGCAGATTCTCGCAATGCCGCCCGTTTCCGACGGCTGACAGATGCGTGAGCGATGACACGTGGACCTGCCCCGATGATTGGATCGAGCCGTCACCATTACCGCCGTCACCGCCACAGTCACCCAGCCCGCCCAGGCAGCCTCCTAGCCCGCCGTGCACTCCATCCTGGCAATTTTGTGACCGGACGCAGTGCTGCGCGGAAGGCAACTTTGCGTGCTACAAGAGAAAGCCCTCCCAGGGCCCCTCTTTTGTGTTCGGCGTGAATGGCACTCAATGCCGCTTCAAGGCTGCGGGCATGGGTGGGATGTTCACGAAGAAAGTGTACGTGGGCGCCCGTTTTCACATGGTGTGTGAGGAAAGCAACAGGTCTTCGTGGCTGTGCCCAAGCTGGTCCGTGCCTTCACCACCACCTCCGCGGCGTCCGGTCGCGCCGTCGCCGCCGCACCCACCGACGGCGCCGTCGCCTGGCTTCCCCGATGTGTTGATGAACGAGCCATGCGTCGAGCCGTTTGAGAGTTGCTGGGGCGCCATGCCGGGCGTGGTCTACGGCCCACGTTACGCGCCGCTCTTCTGCTGCCTGCCCGACGCGCTCGGACACCCGTTCACTTGCATGCGGCACGGAGGCGGTGGGCAGTATGCGATGTGCCGGCGGGCCAGGGACGACGGCTCGTGCATCCCAGCCGACGGGTGGGTCTGTCCACACACGCCGCCCCCGTCGCCGCCGCCGCCACTGAGCACGCCCGCCAACCTTCGCGATGGGCACGAGGCTGGCGGCGCTTGCCATGGCAACTATGAGGCGTGCTGGGAAAATAGCGGCACGCACGCCGCCAGCCGTGGCTGCTGCAGTCCCGATAGCGGAGGGCGGCAGTTTGCATGCATGCGCCGCCCGGGCCTCCAATTCGCAATGTGTCGGCCGTTGCCGCGCGACGGCCCGTGCCAGTCGGACCTCTCGTGGCAATGCCCCGAAGCGCCCCCGCCCGCGCCGCCCGCCGTGTCGGCCTGCGCACGCAACTATGCGAGCTGTGTGCGCACCATGCAGCCGCACGGTGTGCTCGAGCTGGGATGCTGCGAGCCGAGCGTCAGCGACGGCCACCCCTTCGGCTGTTTCCGCCGCACAGGGCGCGCGTCTGCGCAGTGCCGCCCGATGCCTCCAGGTCCCTGCGTGAGCCATGGCGATTGGACGTGCCCGAACATGATGCCGCGCCCCTCGTCCGGACCGCCCTTGAGTCAATCCTCGGGAGTGCCCTCGAGGGCTGTGCCACAGGGCGCGCATGCACAGATGGTGGCGCGCACGGCCGTTCCGACTACTGGTGGAGCGCTGATTGTCGGTGCGTTGGCCCTGATCGTGCTCTGCGGAGGCGTGCTTCACGTGCTGCAGCGGATTGAGAGGGTGAAGCTTGAGCAGCAGGGGTTGTCTATGGCGGAGAAGGAAGCATGGGCGAGTGATGAAGAAGGGTCGGCCGATCCGCGGAGTACGCGCAAGAAGAAGAAGAAGAACAAGAAGGATGGGCGCAAAAGGGGCGCAACCTGGACTGCCCTTGAGAGTCAAAGTGAGGGCCATGAGATTGAACACGAAAATGAGATGTGCTCTAAGATGTGATGAAGCCGAGGGTGGCGGGTGCTGACGGCTAGAGAGCTGAACTCATGGCTGAACTTCTGAGTGAGGTTTAAGTGAGGGCTACGCAGCGCAGCACTAAGAACCACGAACCGCCCAAGGCCGACGAGGAGACGCAAGGAGATTGAAAACGAAAATGATCGGATCAGCGATCACGCTTCACGGAGTGCGTTGCCGTCGGAAACGTGATCGTGACAGCCGGACGGGGCGTGCGGACGGCCGGGGATAGACCGCTAGGAGACCGCGGCGGAACGACTTATTGGTATCTCGTCTATAAAGCGAAACTTCAGAAACCCCTTATCAAAGCCTTAGTTGCCACCACCCCCCGCGGCCCCGCGGTGGAGAGTACACGACAGAGTTTCAGTCTTTTATGTCATCGTGGCTGCCGTGCGCCGGTGCGGAGGGTGCTGGTGGCGAGCGGGAGGGCTTTGCGCTTTCAAACGTGCGCCGTCTTTACAGACACGAAACGACGGAGCGTCGATGCCGAATTTACACAAGAGACAATTTGTGTCGCCCTGACCCCGTCCTCATTCTGTCCCTTCCTTTCCGCCTCCGCCACCAGCCTGAGCCTCCGGACGCCTCGACCGGAGCAACACTGCAAACGTGGAGGGCGTCGCCAACGACGCCGTCTGCAGCCGAAAGTCGCGCAGGTGCACGAGCCACGAGGTGGCAGGCGCATCGTGCGCCCTGCGCACGCCCCGCCTCGCCTCGTAAGCCGTTCGCCCCGCGAGCATCAGCAAGCACTGGTGCACAAGCAGCGCGCCCACGGCAACGCCGACGGCGGCTCCGTACAGGCCGCACGAGAGCAGGAGCGAGGATTCGTTGGCGTAGAGTACGCGCTGCCACGTGCACCACCGCCTGCCCTCATAGCTGAGCAGCTGCCATGCGCCGATGGCGCACGTGAGCAGCATGCAAGTCACAAAGCCGAGATAGGCACGATGGTTGGCAGCGCCTATCGGCTCGTCCACCCACGCACAGTAGTGATCGTAGCGTGGCACATGGGTGCCGCAGACGGCGCAGCGAACTGCGCGCGACAAGGCGGCGGACGCGTCGGCCACGTCGCTGCGCAGCAGCGTGGGCTCGGTGCGCTTGATGATGGCAAAGAGCACGAGGGTCGCCACCAGCGGTGTGACAAACGTGCCTGGCATGATTGGCGAGTCCGCAGCCACGTGTCGCGCTACGAGCGTGTACACAAGCGTTTCGTAAGCGATGGAGGCGAGCATCCACGACATGAGCGATGATGAGCGTCGACGTATCCGCAGCATGCGCCGATGAAAGTAGTAGAGCGATGGTAGCAGCGCAACCGCCGCCACGAGCAGGCCGCGCGCCGACATGGCGCCCATGGTCAGCAGTGCGGGCAGTACAACCCATGGCGCTGCGCCAGCTACGCCAATGTGCCACGCACCTCCGATACCACCGAGGAGCACGGGTAGTCCGGGCACGCGCAGCCGATCGTCAATTTCGCTTAGGACCTCGTCGATGCTGTCCTTTCCGACCAAATGGCCCCGGAAGAGCCGGTCGGCAGCCTGGTCAAGTTCATCGCACGCGCAGCAGCACTGCAGAATGTGAGCGCGTTCGCCGCGCCGATTGCGGTACTCGCAGCAGCATAGTGATCCGGGCTCGGCGTGATCAAGGACTTCCATTCTAGTTCCTACCGGTACTTTACGCAAGTTCTATGAAGTGTGAATGAGCAAGGAGACGTGATGGATGACGCCGCTCCTCTCGTGTCGCCACGCCAAGGAATTTCCACAAGCTGTTAATGCATGCATTTTTCCTGGCAATCATTGTAACCTGTCGCCTGTTTTACATCTGCATCCTGCCAACTGGTGAATGTACATGTACCTGACGCCTGATGCTTCTCTTATCCTATACGGGCTCCATCGGGCTGCCAAACCCGTTGCCTCTGCAAGTATCTCCCCTCCTAAAGATGCTGCTGTTGCATCACGGAGATAAGTATGGCGACGGCGCTGATCGCAGCTGGATCCTCGGTATCAACCCAACGGGTCGTGTTATTGTCGATATCGGCCTGCACGATTGCAACGCTGTCGTCGACGCTGTTCGTGAGGGGTTCATAGTGCATGCCTTTGAACCAGCGCCAGCACACATGGCCAATTGCCGCACCAAGCTTGCGCCTGAGCAGCGCATGGATGCACCTGTGGCCCAACTGGTGTCTGGCGCACTTGCGCCTGCCGATTGGTGGACCAATGTGCGCAAGGACCTATACAAGCATCGGCAGAACGCGACAGGATTCGCGATCCTATATCAAGCTGCGGTATCAGACGCATCATCTGCCGGCGTGAACTTTACGGTTGGTGCTGGTGGCAGTTCATCGCTGCATCTTTCTGTGGAAGCGTCCATCCGTTTAGGCAAAAAGGACGCATCACGTGTACCTGTACCAGTCATCCGCCTTGATGATGCTGTGGACGAGGACTTGTGGCTGCTCAAGATGGACACCCAGGGCAACGAGGCCAAGGTGCTCGCTGGAGCAACACGCCTGTTTGAGAGGCGCACGGTCGCGCACGTGTTCACCGAGTTCACCCCACGCCTTCTTCGCGAGGCCGGCTCTCAGCCGCGCCAAGTGCTTGAGCATCTACAAGCTGCGGGCTTCTTTTGCTTTGACCTTCGGGATTCGAGATTCGCGCCATGGGCCCTCGATGGCAAGCACTCACTGGACGCCGATGCGTTCATAGAAGAGATGGACAAGAATGTTGAGGCCGCTCTAAAGGCGAAGAGACCGTCCAAGTGGGCGACCACTTGGGGAAGTTTTGATGACCTCGCATGCGCCAATGTGGCAAAGGTGTGGCGGCCTGCGTCTGCTGGTGCTGCGCCTGGCACGTATAAGACGCTCGCTGGTACTTTATGAGGCCGGTATGAGGACGGCACTGCTTGCGGATCCGTGGTAGATCCGTGGGCGCTTGCGCGGGTTGTACTTCTGCGGGGACCAGGGGCGGGGACGGGCGACGGGAGCGTGGTGCGCGTGCGGTCTGATGCGTGTGATTTCGTTATCTGAGTCCCGCCCTGCGCCCAGCGAGCACGGACGGCGCTTGATATACGCTTGATAAGGCGCTTGAAGTCGTCCTTTTGCAAGGCCAAGGGGGCCTTCACATAATTTGCGGATTGCGCGATTAATGATCACGCATCAACAAACTCAACCCTGTACCCACACCTCCCTCTGCCTCTCCGCTCGTTACGCGCTTACGCCCCGCCGCGCGGTCACGCGCGTCCCGTCATCGATAGATATAGAGCAAGCGTACCAGGAGCAAGTGTACACGCTTGGGAAACTAGACAACCTGGTTGGCGCAATTTACTACTTCTGGCAGCACGGCACGCGGCCCCCCCTTCCCCCCCACGGTCCACTCCCCTCCCCTCCTACAGTTTATCGCCACCACGGACGCCAGTCCCTCCTCCTGTGAACGGTTTTCTATTGCTCTTTCAGACTGCCCAACAGGCTACCCTAGGATCGCCTCGTACAAGATGATCCGATATGAAAAGCGCCCAACACGACGCGTCCACCGGTAATTTCTGAACTTACTGTGAAAGACTTATGCCACCAGCGACGGCACGCAATCGCCCACTGTACATAAACCTTGCCCAGCGTGAGGGGGGGCAACGATATGAATATCGACCTGTCCTTGTTAATGGGGTATTGCAGTGGGTGTTGCGACCAGTTTATCGTCTTGTTTACTTCATCCGAAAATTCATACGGAGAGTAAGAGCAGCAATAGATTTTGGGCTTGCAGGTTATGGACTTAGAAACACAGATAGTGGTGTAGATTGGGACGCAGGTATACATTGCCTTTCACGGTCGACCTTGAACAACTCAGGGTTTATCCTCCTTAACTTCCGATATGAAAAGCGCCCAACACAGCGCGTCGCCACTCTCCAGTATGGAGTCGGGTCGGAGGGGGTCGGGTCGGGGGATACGATATGAAAATTGGGCTCCGAGGTCGAGGTCGGGTCGGGTCGGGTCGGGTCTGAAGCAAGTCCAGGAAATCCAGTGTCGTTTCCGGGAAAACACGCCCCCTTGGTCCGACCCCCTAGCTGACCTCCGAGGTCAATCCCGAGGTCGGACCAAAATCCGACCCACCCCCCGAGCCGAGGTTTGAGAGTCGAAGGGTCACACTGGAGTGTCAGACACTAAAGATGCGGGAAAAGGTTCGTCGAAGTTTCGTCACTGACCTCGCAGAGTTTCGTCATCTCTTTATTAGGCAACCAGGGGATTTCGTCACTAGGGCTACCGGTACCAGATGCAGATCTCCGTACGATATAGATATTTACCCGGGACCCTCCGCTTGTTCGTAGGGACTCGCGACAAACGCGGCGGAGCCGCTGACCAGGACACAATGCGCGACGCGCTTTGGCGTACTTTCTGCCCGATTTGGCAAGTACAGTATGCATTTTGCTTTTTGGCAAGTACAGCAGTATGCATTTGGGCCGGTACTCGTGGATTGCATGCAGATGCACGGCACAAGGGGCACGGCACATGCATGGCATAATGGTTTCCCCCGCCCGCCGGTTACGCCGGCGCATCTAACTCACGAATCTCACGTCGAGCTAGTTGCGCCTGCTGAAATCCCATACTCTAGTAAATCTAGTCTAGTTCACAAACGACAAACCAGCCCAAAACCCGAATTTCGCCAAAAAAACAAGCGCGGGAAGTGCCCCCCGAGACTCGAACCAGCTTATTTTCACTGTCTGGCTCCACCGAGGTCCATAATTCTTTCTCCACCCTCCCCCGCCCCGGGGGCTTTGGCACTCATTTATTTATAGGGCTGATTTCCAAAATTACCCTAATGAGTGCGAGCGGACTACCTTAAGGAACGCAGAGGACCGGCCCCGCGGACAGCGATATTCCATAGATCGTATTAACGTATCATGAACACACGAGTTGTTCACGACACCGTGAACACGACGTGAGCGACATTATACGGTTTGAAACGCAACAGCCAACACGAGACACTCCACTAGACCGACAACGCTTTGTTCACGGCTTTGTCCATCTGGATTTCTGGTATTAGCTTTGTTCGGCCCTGTCTGACGGGTATTCGCCTCGCTGGGCCGAAACAGATGTACCTTGTTCACGAGCGCTTGAGTGCTGATCCATCGACGAGTCCATCGGTTGCAGAAGCGAGAGGTTGTGAGAGGACGGGTCCCATCCGAAGAGGGCTTGCATGCACGCTTCGAGCCTCTCGAGCACGGTGCTCATGCTCGGGCGGTCCTCTGGACGCTGCGCCCAACACTCGGCCGTGAGTGCCGGGATCATCAAATCGCGATGACAGGCCTCCGAGAATTGTGGCCGAAGCCCATCGCAGGCGCCCAAGAAAGCAGCTATCCCCTCCATACCCTCAAAGGCGCGGCGCTCATGCATGAGCTCCCAGAGCAAGAGTCCAAAGGCATAGACATCTGCGCGGTCCTCCAACCTGACGAGCGCGCGGCCCAGGCTGAGGCTGACGCTGCTGCCGCCATGGCCGTCGCTACTATCGCCGCTCACGAGCGCGTGGCGGGGCGACTCCTCCACCTTTTCGGGCGCCAGATACCGCAGTGTGCCCGCCACCGTATTCGTGCTAGTATGACGCGCGTAGTTCAGGCTGAGGCTCGCCAAACCAAAATCGGCGAGTTTGCACACCGTGTAGTGCGCGTCGAGCAGTGCATTATCCGTCTTGATATCGTGGTGCAGGATGCCGTGCGAGTGAAGGAAGCACAGCCCGCTCGCCAGCTGCAAGGCGAAGCACATCTTCTTGTCGTCCAGGGGTGGGCGTAGCAGCGGGCGTGGCAGCGGATCCATCAGCTGGCGGCCGAGCGACGCTTGCGGTGCGACCGGCGCTGAGGCTGACCTCAACACGCTCATGAGGTGGCCCCACGCCGCATTGATGCCCGAGGCGCTGGCCTGGACGCCTTCCCCGGGGGGCAATCTTGACTTGTTGAAGAGGTATGCGGCGAGAGAGCCGCCGGCCATGTACTCGAGAACGAGCGCGGGCCGCTTGTCAACCCGCATGTGGCCGAAGAGGGCGCAGATGCACGGGTGGCGCAGGCGACGCAGGATGGCCACCTCCTGGAGAATGGCAATCTCCTGATGCGCAGCCGACTCGTCGATGGTATCCTGCTCCATGTTGAGCACCTTTACAGCGAGGTTGTTGCCCTGCCACCGCGCAGTCCAGACGGTCGCGAAGCCGCCTTGGCCGATCGGCCTGCCCATCGCAAGCGTCGAGAAGTCCACCACCTCGAGCTGCGTCGGCTCCTCCGAGCGCACTGTGGCGGTACTTGCCGAACCCGAGAGGCGCCCCCGCAGTTGGGTCGCCCAAAGTGACACCTCGTTCAAGGACACGGAATTGTTCCCAGACGGGTGGGTGAGCTTCCGTGTGTGCCTTGGCCGCCACTGACGCCAAGCCTTCGCCACGAGAAGCGCCAGGAGAAGTACAAAACCGGAGGCGAGGGCTGCCACCTCAAGTGGCTGTACCATCATGCCACTTGAGGTGGCTGTACCATCAATCCGAGCAGGTGGTGTCAGCGGCGCACACTGGTCATCGCGCTCGAGGTCGGTCGCGCTCGATGAGCTGCCCTCGTGGCATGGCACCGGTACCGCGGCGCCTGGCGGGCAGAAGCTACCCTGCTCGCAATCCGAGCATTTGGGGCCAAAGAGGCCGTCATTCTTACCGTACGTGCCCGCGGAGCAGTCGACACAGGGTGTGCCAGCCTTACCTTGGCGCTTGCCGCGCGGGCAGGCAGTGCACTCCGCGCCTCCCACAGAGCGATCGTAGCCGGGCTTGCAGAAGGAGCATTCGCCGCGGCCATCGACCTCCTTGTGCTCTTCACACTCGTAGCAGACATCGAAATCATCGTCGCGGCGTGACGAGGGAGCGGGGCAGCGTACGCAGGCGCTGCCAAAGCGGCTGCGTGCCGTGCCAGGCTGAGAGCATCTGATAGAGGGCAGCAGACGGCTGGGACTGCCCGAGTTCCCAAGCAGCACGTCGAGGTTGCCGTCGGCGTCCATGTCCGCCACCACGATCGACCTCGTGAACGCGCCGCCGCCGGGCAGCTCCATGCTCGTCGGGAAGGTGCCGTCGCCCGCGTTGAACAACACTCGGCTGGGCTCGCCATAGTTCCCAAGCAGCACGTCGAGGTCGCCGTCGCCGTCCACGTCCGCCGCCGCGATCGACCACGTTAACGTGATGCCGCCAGGTAGCGCGATGATCGTCGGGAAGGTGCCGTCGCCCGCGTTGAGCAGCACTCGGCTGGGCTTGGTACCGGGATAGTTGGCTTCGCCATAGTTCCCAAGCAGCACGTCGAGGTCGCCGTCGCCGTCCACGTCCGCCGCCGCGATCGAAATCGTGAACGCGCCGCCACCGGGAAGGTCCATGCTCGTCGGGAATGTGCCGTTGCCAGCGTTGAGCAGCACTTGGCTGGGATTGCGATAGCTCCCAAGCAGCAGGTCGAGGTCGCCGTCGCCATCCACGTCCGCCGCCGCGATCGAGGACGTGAGGATTGGGCCGGGCAGCTCGATGCCCGTCGGGAAGGTGCCGTCACCCGCGTTGAACAACACTCGGCTGGGACTGCCATAGTTCACAAGCAGAATATCGAGGTCGCCATCGCCGTCCACGTCCGCCGCCGCGATCGACGATGTTATCGCACCGCCGCCTGACAGCTCCATGCTCGTCGGGAAGGTGCCGTCGCCCGCATTGAGCAGCACTCGGCTGGGCTCGCCATCGTAGTTCCCAAGAAGCACGTCGAGGTCACCGTCGCCGTCCATGTCCGCCGCCGCGATCGACCACGTTGACGCGTTGCCGCTGGGCAGCTCGATGCTCGTCGGGAAGGTGCCGTCGCCCGCGTTGAGCAGCACTCGGCTGGGCTCGCCATAGTTCCCGAGCAGCACGTCGAGGTCGCCGTCGCCGTCCACGTCCGCCGCCGCTATCGATAGCGTGTTGTCGCTCTTGGCGGGCAGCTCAATGCTCATGCGGGAAGCGACGTAGTTCGAGTTGTGCATCACTCGGCTGACACCGCCATCGTTCCCAAGCAGCACGTCGAGGTCGCCGTCGCCGTCCATGTCCGCCGCCGCTATCGATGACGTCTTTTGGGTGCTGCCGGGAAGCTCGATGCTCGTCGGGAAGGTGCCATCGCCCGCGTTGAGCAGCACTCGGCTGGGCTTGAGACCTTTTGATTGTGTGGTTGCGCCATCGTTCCCAAGCAGCACGTCAAGGTCGCCGTCGCCGTCCACGTCCGCCGCCGCGATCGAAGTCGTGAACGCGCTGCCGCCGGGTAGCGTGGTGCTCGTCGGGAAGGTCCCGTTGCCCGCGTTGAGCAGTACTTGGCTGGGATCGCCATAGTTCCCGAGCAGCAGGTCGAGGTCGCCATCGCCGTCCACGTCCGCCGCCGCGATCGAGGACGTGTGGCTTAAAGAAATTACGGGCAGCTCGATGCTCGTTGGGAAGGTGCCGTCACCCGCGTTGAGCAACACTCGGCTGGCAATGCGATAGTTCCCGAGCAGCACGTCGAGGTCGCCGTCGCCGTCCACGTCCGCTGCCGCGATCGAGTACGTCGAGTACGTTGACGCGCTGCCGCCGGCCAGCTCGATGCTCGTCGGGAAGGTGCCGTCACCCGCGTTGAGCAGCACTCGGCTGGCTCTGTCATAGTTCCCGAGCAGCACGTCGAGGTCGCCGTCGCCGTCCACGTCCGCCGCCGCGATCGAAGTCGTGAACGCTCTGCCGCCGGGCAGCTCCATGCTCGTCGGGAAGGTGCCGTCGCCCGCGTTGAACAACACTTGGCTGGGACTGCCATCGTTCCCAAGCAGCAGGTCGAAGTCGCCGTCGCCGTCCACGTCCGCCGCCGCGATCGACCTCGTGCCGACACTGCCGCCGGGCAGCACGATACTGCTCGGGAAGGTGCCGTCGCCCGCGTTGAGCAGCACTTGGCTGGGATTTCCACTGTTCCCAAGCAGCAGGTCGAGGTCGCCATCGCCGTCAACGTCCGCCGCCGCGATCGACTGTGTGTGATCGAACACCGCGAGCATCGCCGCGTCGGGCGTCATCACAGCGAAGCTATCCCTGAATCGAAGGACAGCTTCGCCACTACCGAGCGGCTCGTTCCCCGTCCTCGCCAAAGGCTTGGGAAGGCGCAGGCATCCGGGCTCGGAGGACAAGGAGCAAGCCGGTGGTAAGAGCGCAGCTCGAACGCCTGCTGCAGGCTTGGCACGGGCCGGCCTGGGCATCGCAACGCAGCCCACCCGCCCTGATGCAGAGCAGTTAGGTGGTGCGAACGCTGTCGGGTGGCCGCCCGGCTGGAGGTCCTGCGCATAGTCCCGTGGGGGAGGGTAACGCCTGCGGCCCTGGGGTTCGACGTGCCAGCCAGGCTGCGCTGGTCTGGGAGGCTGAGCTGGCGAGAACGGCGGGGGCAACGACGGCGACGGCGGCGACGGCGGCAACGGCGGCGACGGGGGCGGAGGCGGCGGCGGCGGCGGCAACGGCACAGGTGGGGAATACGGCGGCGGTGGCGGCTTCGCGCTGGTGATGCCCAAGAAGGCCAACGCCATGAGGAGAAAGAAGATGCGCGCAAGTCGAGGCGCGGATCCGAAGCGGCCCACCGAGCCGCGCCGAGCAGAGGCTCGGCTCGACACACATCTGGAGGTCACTGTACCAGCGCCCATGGGCGGCGACCCCGCGATGGAGGCGGGGGGGCAGGCGGGGTGCACCGCGAGGACTTGAACCAGGCAGCCGAGAGCGAGCGTCGCCATCGTGAACGGAAGAGGGGTGGTCACCGCCCTGAGAAGGGCGAGAAGGGGGGAAGCCTCCACCACGGGCACGAGCCACACGCCACCCTCCAGCAGCAGGAGAATGGCGAACGTCCCCGAATGCCTCTCCTTGCGCGTTGGATTGAAAGCAGACTTAATGTTGGCGAGAAAGACGACGAGCAACTCCAAGTCGCCAAAGATGTTCGAGCCCCAAGAGGTGGCAGAATCCTGCTGCGTTGTCGCCGCCTCGAGCCCGTACCCGTCGTGGAGCGCGAGCGCGAGCTCGAGAATCCTCGGAGCGGCGCACTCCGGGGGTGGACGAGCTCGTCCGGTGGTAAGTCCCCGCCGCCCCGCCTCGGCTGTCGCACCCACCGAAGAGCCCTCAGGGGCGCCCATTCCGCCAACTTGCATGAGAATCTGCACGCAACTGTGCGCGGGCTTTTTCCAAATGGGATTGGGCCGAAAAAATTCCACCCTAAAAATTTCCCCCTTTCCCCCCTATCAGACCGGCATCAGCCAAACGCTCATCTCAGGGCGCGCAGCTACCGGTATCTTGATCCTCCTTCGATTCTCGTCCTTGTGAGGCCTCTCCTCAGGCTCAGCTAGCAGTATACGGCCGGTCGGAGGCGGAGGAGGTCCACAATCGCACAATGGCGTTAGTCCATGGTCGATCTCGATGGCCGATGGACAATAGTGGAGCAAGGGGCCGCGGCGCACTCCTTGGTGTGTCAAAACGGCTTTGCGAGAACCGACCGACGCGGACGACAAAGGTGAGGACGAGTGTTAAAAAATCGTACTAGACGATGCTAGATCCGGTCTGCCGCACTGCTCGGGCTCCCTCGGCCTCGAGGGGACCCCGTCGCCGCGCGCCGCAACCGCCAACCGGGGCCGCCACCGTGCGCGCGCAGTCCGCAGAGACTGCGCCGCATACACACATTTCAGACACAATGTATCCGAACCATATACGCATGCATACGTGATACGAAGATGTGTGGGGTCGGGTTCAGGCGCACCACGCGCATACAGGAGCATGACAGTGCAAGAACAACCTCCGCACCCGCCCATGCCGGACGTGGCGCTTAACCTGGCGCAGCAAAGTTTGGCGTGAGGCTTGGGCCGTTCTAGGTCCTAGAAGCGCCACCCCCTCCGCACCTGGCGCAGCATGGCTGCATCGACCTCCTTGCTCTTCTCGTTTGCAGCGTCGTTCGGCTTCGGGAGCGTCTTCCACGAGCCCCCATGGCGCGAGAGCACAGGCGAAGGCATCTGGCCATGAACGCTCTCGAACGTGAGTGTGAAGCCCGCGTCGTTGGCGACACGCACGACGTCCGCCTCCTCCGCTTTGGGCGTCTCGAGGGAAAAGAGGCCCTCGTTGATGAGCTCCTGCGCAAGCGCGTAGTCCGCCTCGAGCACGGCCGCGTCCTCGTGCACGAGGTTGAAGCAGCCATGTACTGTCGTCGCGTCCACGGTCTGCCGGACGCGACTGCCCACGCTGATGCACGGTGCAAAGTACTCGTCCAGAAAGGAAGGGAGCGCGCGAATGCGCATGATCTTCTCCTCGTGGATTTGGCTAATCGTCCCTTCTTTGGGCGAGCGAATCGTGACCCACGCACCGTGCTTGCCCAGAGGGTGGCGCGGCGTCACTGGCAGGCGATCGAAGGCCTCCGGCGCGAAATACGCATCGTGCAGCGCTGACACCTGCGTGTATCCCAGGCAAGCCTGCGAGATGGGCATCCAGATGCCTTCGCCGCCGTGCAGCCGGCAGTTGCACTCGACGAGCACAGGCCCCCGGGGCGTCGCCATGATCTCCGTGTGGATGGCGCCGTCGCGGATCCCGAGGGTTTCGAGCGCGGCGACCACGTAGCTGACCATCGGGCCCAGCATCGTCGGGTCTGACTCTACGTTGAGCAGGCGCATCCCATGGTATACCACCGGGCTGCCGTAGTAGTCGCGCTTGTCGTACCGCCAGAGCGCCACCACCTTGTGCACGCTGTCACGGGAGACGGTGTCAACCACGTACTCGGTGCCACTCAAAAACTCCTGGCAGAGCACGGCGTAATTCTGCAAGCCGAGGATGTTTTTGGTCCCTTCGAGCTTGGCGAAGGCTGCACGCACCGCCTCCGCCGAGTTGCAGATGGTGACCCCATCTGAACCAGCGCCTTCGACCGGCTTCACCACCGCCTTAAATGGGGTCACCAACTGGCCCACGCAGGCTTTCCCACGGCAAAGATCCTCGACCGACTTGATGAAGGCTTCGCAATCGTCGAGGGTATGAGCTAAAATTTGCTGCACGGCATCAAGCCCCGCCGCTCGGACAGCCTCGCTCTGCAGGTACTTGTTGCGGCGTAGCTCAAGCTTTTCTGCTGGAAGGTCTGCACCGAATTCAGCGGCAAGGTGCACGTGCAGTGTGACGCCTGGCTCAGACCCGACGATAACATCGGTGACTCCGAGACCCTTGAGTGCCCTCGCCGTCGCCGAGGCTCGTCCTTCGTGCTGGATGGTCACGAGCCAATCTACTTCCAGACCCTCTGCGACGAGCCCCTTGACGCTGTCAGGAATGATATCGCTGAACACGCGCACAAGATCGTAGCCGCGATTGGCTAAGTATTTGGCCAGCTGCGCCCCCGTCGAAATCGGGTCAACTATTGCCACGATGCGCGGTGTCGACAGCGGCGTCGCTGGAAGCGAAGCGGCCGACATTGAAAGCAATCGGTCGGGAGGGGGGGGTCTCGGAGCACCGCGTTTTTTCCGCGGCGACGTGCTCGAAAAAAGTGGTCTCAAAAGTCCGCATTTTGAAAAGAACTAATGAACCGAGTTGTCCGGACCCGCCCGTCCCTCCCTCCACCGCGCCCCCGGCACACACCGCCGAGCGCGCGGCTCGTCACGAGTCAGGGGTGTGCCGTCGACGGACCGCTGCTCGGGCTCACGGTTGCGTCAGCGGGGGTGACTCGCATCGGCTCAGTGGCGAGTGGTCATGAGTGCGGACTGTGTCACCTACTACCGTACATGCGTACTCGCTGCACTTGCTAGATCCTTCTACCTAGAATCGCTGGCTTAAGGCCTTTGCCGTGCACGCTATTCAATCCCCACACGACGAGCGGTCTGCGGGTCATAAGAGCGCATAGGCGCAGCAAAATTTGACGGGTCCGTCTCCCCCATGGTCTCCCCACTGGCAGTGCCTTGCGCCGCTGAGCGCGCGGCATGGGCAAGCAAGAGGGCGCGGTACGCCATCTTGTTGCCGTCGAGCACTGTCTGCGCGTAGTAGCCACGGAGGCGCACCTCACGCAGCTCCGGCGCCGTGTAGCTGCGATAGTACTTGAGCCGCTTCGCGAGCGGCTTGGGGATCATGTTCATGCGCGAGCGAAAGAGGGCCTCCACATTGTACCCGCGCAGCAATGCCGGCCCGGTCTCGAGATGCCACAGCGTGTTGAGCGCGTAACGTGACCACTCAAGCCCCCACCAAATAGCACGCGGAACGTACTGTTTCTCGCCCTTGAGGAGGTCGCTGCTCTCGGCATGGCTCTTGCTGCCCTCGGTTCCTCTTCGCTCCTCCTCCTCCCCGCCGCCAGCGACCTCCTCGCTGCTGCTTCTGCTGCTGCTGCTGCTGCTGCCGCTGCTGCTGCCGTCACCCTTGCCGTCGCCCACGTTGTCTTCGTCGTTGACGGTCCAATAGTTGCCGCGGGATCCAAAGTCGTAGACGCGGCACTCGAAGCCAAGCGCCAGGTGCATGAGCAAGTTATGGTCCAGGTTGGACAGCACGCCGTTAAAGTCCTGCGCCTCACAGTGGGACGACTGGATGCGGCAAAAGCTCACGTGCTCGGCTGGGAGACCTGCGAGGAGTGGCAATGCCTCGGCGCCGTTGGACAAGTTGATGAAATGGCGCGTTGCAGAGCTCACGGGCGGCGCCTGGCTCCGCCTGGCACCGTGCAACTGTGCCAGCGGCCCCACGCCTTGCTGCCGCGCCGACCTCATGCTTGCTACCGGCCTCAGTGCTGCCGATGACGCACTCGCGATGGCGAGCATGCGCGTGGAACACCTGCAGGCCAGGGCAAGGGGAGACAAGGTGGCTGAGCGCCCTCGGAGAGGTAGTGATAAGAAGTTGTTGTCGTCTTCGTTAATCCGAGATAGAGCAATGAACATTCGTCATCGGGCGCATGGAAGCCGATGGCCCTAGGGCGGCAGCGGCGCAGCAGCAGCAGCATTCGCTAGGCATGTGGTGCCAAGCTCAGAGAGTGCTTGAAAAGTTTGTGCGTCCGCACGTCCCGAGCGCGAGGCCCAGGTCAAGGAAACACGGTCTCCTCATAGCAGCAGACGCGGCGCAGGGCTTTGTGGATCGCCCTCAGTGGACAGAGTGGTCAACACCAGGGCGCCGCCGCCGAGGCGACAAACGCTTCAGCCGAGAGAGGTGAAATTAGAATTTGAGTTCGTCATCGAACGATCCAAATGGCGGCAACGCGGCGTGCTGCGGAGTCATGCGACGCGCCATGCTGTACCTGTCCTCTTGGCCGTAGGCCGAAGCGCGTTCGCCGGGGCCTCAAGTGACGGTCGACGTCGCCGCGCGTTGTGAGACAATGTCGCCAAGACAGGTCAAGTCAAGTCACTTTTTGCGTCATCGGTGAACAAACACAAACCGTACCGTCATCCTGTCACGTCAGTGAGCGAGTTACACACGTTGGCCGTCTATACTTGATGTCGTTTCTTGTAGACATCTAGAGATAACGGTTTAACGCAAGATTGTGACCGGTACGGAAACGGATTTTAGTTTTGGGATTTGAGAAAGCAAGGAGTCAACCCGGTCCCCTGCCCGCGTGCTCGCCCCTGTGCACACGGTTTTAAGGCTACACCCGAGGCCGGAGCTCATCTTCAGCGGGTCGCCCAGTCCGCACGCAGCGCGTCGCTCCCGCGCTCCCGGCGACCGCCCAGGGCCGGACCGGCCGCTTCTGGTTCTGCGCTCACCCAAATAGTAATAGATGATAGTGTTACTGATTTTTTAGCCCCGATATGCTCTCTCCACTCTCTCGCCCCAGTCTCGGATGGTGCGTCCGAGATTCTCATGGTTGTCCATCAGCGCACCATTTTCAACGATCGGGTAGCCGCCAGGCCCGCACAAGCTAAGAGCGGTTTTGCAAGTGCGCATCTCACTGGCGAGCACGTGCGCTTCCGTGATTGTTTCGTTGGCCCTGAATAGCTTGCGCAGCCGCACCGTCGTCTTGATTAGCATGCCACTCCTCTGCTGATGCTTGAAGGCCCACGTCCCGGCAGGGTTGCTGGCGGGTTGCCCAGGTAAGACCCTCAGCACTGGGTGCAGGACGATCTCGCAGACGCCCTTGATTGACCGAAGGATCGAAACTCCCTTATACACCTTGGCACTGGCTTGCGAGGACACTTTGAGCTGCAGGCCGTCGGGCAGCCGGTGCGTGGCGTTCATGTGTACCCTCGCAAACATGAGGAGGTGCTCATTCGTGGTACAGCATGTATGTTTGCCTCGCCCCGAGGTAAAGGCAGGGCAGTCGCGGTGCACAGTATGGAGCGACACCATGCGATCAAAGTGGTGCCGAGGCACCATCCACGCCATGTCACACGCTGGGTAATCACAAGCGATGCCCTGCTCTCGCACCGGCCATTCACACCAAGGCACGACTGGCTGCCACCATACTGCGTCAGGCCGCGTGTACACGACGAGGTCGAAAGGAGCCCGCTTTGCGTGCTCGTAGCGACGGATAGCGCCACCACACCACGCCGCACTCAGCTGAGACAGCAGCAAGCGCTCCTCGTTGTTACCTTCCCCGGCCCATTGGTTGTTTGGTGTGCAGCACTGGGCAGGCCGTGTAATGCCTGCAGCGCTGCGCATCGCTCGGGCTGTGTCAGTGCAGGCGGCAATGCGGTAGTCTTTCCACGATTCAGTCTCAGGCTTGACGATGCATGTACCAGAAGATACGCTCCGGCAGCCTTCGCCAGAATAGCTTCCGCTCCCATTGAGTACGACCGCCTCGCCAATGTGCTTTGCAATCCACGGCTGCTCCATGGTAGCGAGGATGCTCAGAAGGCTGCTCTCTTTGTGGCTGCGGAACTTTTGCCCGGAGAGCCCGGAGGTCTTATCGGAGTCGTTGAGCTTGAGGTGGAGAAATATACGCGTCTTATAGGGGCTGGCGAGCGCCTTGAGCAAGTTGTATCGCAGATGCGTCTGGACAAGGCGTGTCGTGTAGGAGCGAGCTGAGCCTGCGATGCAGACTGCGACGGCTGGGGCCTCATTCATTCGATGAGCGCAACGGGCTGCGGTCTCAGAGCCTGCACGCTCAATCGCAGGCTCCCATGGCTCCATTTCGGATGTACCTGGCTGCGTGCAAGGTCCGTCTTTGGAGCTCACTTCGTTTGCACTTGTGTGTGGTCGCGAAACACGCGCCGTGGTGGCATTTGCGAAACTTTTCGCAATGCGCACATAGCAGATGGCACGTCGTCAAAACACCTTACAATGTACTTGTACAAGTCGACTCGACTCAGTTGACTACCACTAGCTCGAGCCCTGGTCAAACTATCGAGTCCACTTGACAATCGACCGTCCTGCGTCCGCGTACACTTTTGTTATCAGATCGGATCTCTGCATCTGGCAGATGGCATCTTTCACTTGCGTCCGCGCACCGCGGTTTCACTTGCGTCCGCGCACCGCGGTCTTGCGTGGTGCGCGGTGGGCGTGGAGCCTCGCCTGTGGAGTGTGGTGGTCGCGGACACAGCACACACTTTCAGAACTTATTCAGAACACTGAACAGTCGCTCTTTTCTCGCTATACCGACCGTCCTGCGCTGGGCGTACAACACTTGTTATCAGATCGGATCTCTGCACGCATCTCACTTCGTGCGTCCGCGAACCGCCGTCTTGATGCGCGCGGTGCCGGTTGGGCGTGCGGAGCCTCGCCTGAACGGGCCTATAATAAATATAATATGTGGAGTGTGGTGGTTAATGTGGTGGGACACACAAGTCGGAAGTCGAGTGTGGACACTTTCATAATCCAAGCAATCCAGCCAAATCGGAAAATGTCGTACGATTCACGAACTGGTCTCATCATCCGATGGCACTGACGTCAAGTCTTGCCATTACCAACGAGCCGACGGTGCTGCAGAAGGATCAGATGAACATCAAGGCCGCGCACGCTGCGCCAGCCACGGCGTCCGCCCACGTTCAATGTCCATGCGGCCATCGCGGGTGAGCACGCGCGCATCCTTGCCATCGGCCGAGACCTCCAGCACCACGAGTGTCGGGATGCCCATCACGTCGTACCGGAGGGTGAGCTCGTCGGTGAGCTTGCGCATTTCGTTCGAATGCGGCAGGCTAAGCCAGGGCATGCCATGCTGGCGTGCGTAGCTCTTGCGGTCGTCGGAGAGGTCATCCCAGGAGACCATTACCACCTCGAGATCACCGCCGACGCCGCGAAGCTTCTCGTATAGCTGCACAAGTTTCGGCGTGAAGGTATGGCACGGCCCACACCACGACGCTGTGAAGTACAGGGCGACTGTACGACCGCGCAGCCCATCGGGTCCTTCAGCGCCACCACTGGCCGGAGACCCATCGGCGGATTCGAATGTCGCGCCACGAAGCAACTCGCCCCAAGGCACCGCTGCGGCACCGCTCACCGCCGCGCTGCGCACCGCTTTCACAGCCGCCTCAGCGTCAGTGGCTGCACGCTGGAGGCCGCCTATCATAGCAGGCTCGATGCGATGTGTGTGATTCCAAATTTCTGCCGCCTTGAAGAGCGCTGAGTGTAGAGCAGTCTGGCACTTCACGAGCTGCTGGCACGCGTCGTCACCGGCATGTTGACGCCAGTTGGCGCGAGCGCATCGCCGAAATACTGACGGTGGGTCACTCAAGACCGCCTGGGCCCGCATGCCGACGTTGCGCAGCGCCGATGCTGTCGCACTGTCCGGGTCGGCGTCTGCAGCAGCGGCGGGCTGTGCAGCTCTCGCAGCGCCGATGGTGATCGCAGTGGCGCTTACCGCGGCAGTGACGCCTGCCGCGCGGCGAAACATCGTGGAAAAAGTTCAGGCTCGTGCTTGACAGGTTTTAACAGGTAACGTTAAATTCGTCAGGCAGAGGTCTCGAGGTCTCGAGGTGTGATTAGCCCCGCTTATTCGTGTGCCTGATGGTTGCCGTCCAAGACGTCATGGATCGGTTTCGTGAAATTGCCGCACGCTCGCGAGCCACGTGCACCGCGTCATCTGGCAGCGCGGCAGATCACCATGGCAACACTGTTGAAGGCTAGGCTGCCCATACGCCTGGGCAACGTCCGGCCAATGTCTGGACTCCCGTACCGCATCCGTGCTCCGCTCGCCAAGCTGGTCGAGCGCAAAAAGCCGGCAACGAGCGTGATGACCGGTGGCCTTGGCGACGGCGAAAAGCTCGAAACGAACGCGACTGGCCCGGACTATGTGCGGCTCGCGCTCACGAGCCGCGTGTACGATCTGCTTGGGGAAACGCCGCTCCAGTACGCGAGCGGGCTCAGCGAGCGGCTCAACTGCAGCGTGCATGTGAAGCGCGAGGACCTGCTGCCCTCGTTCTCATACAAGCTGCGCGGCGCTTACAACCGGCTGGCGCACCTGCCGGCTGACAAGAAGGAGGTGATCACGGCCTCGGTCGGCTCGCAGGGCCTCTCAGTCGCTGTCGCGGCGCGCGCGCTCGGCGTCCGCGCGACGGTCGTGATGCCCCAGCGCACGCCGGCAAAGCGGATCGCTGCCATCGAGCGCGCGGGCGCTCTGGTCGTGGTCAAGGGCACCACTCTGGGTGAGGCGTTTGAGGAGGTGCAGAAGATCGCGTCGGCGGACCCGCAGGTAATGGAGCTGCAGCCGCACGACGACCCGTACGTCATTTCCGGGCAGGCGACGGCCGCGCTCGAGATTGTCAAGCAGATCGGCGCCGCGCTCGAGGGCCACGAGCACAATCGACTGGACGCCGTGTTCGTGGTCGCGGGCGGCTCGTCGCTGCTCGCGGGCGTCGCGGCGGTGGTCAAGTCTGTGATGCCGCGCACCAAGGTCATCGGCGTCGAGGCGAGCTCCGCCGACCTGCTGCACCGCTCGCTGCTTGCTGGCCACACACTCTCGGTGGCGGAGCCGGCGCCCTTCGTGGACGGTGCGTCGGTGCGCCAGCTCGGTCCGGAGGTGTTTCGACTGTGCAATGAGCTGGTGGACGACATCGTGGTGGTCTCGCACGACGAGATTTGCGCGGCCGTGCGTGACGCCTTTGAGGACACCCGTGCCGTTCTCGAGCCCGCGGGCGCTGTCGCGATCGCCGGCCTCAAGAAGTACGTGACCGCGATGCCCGCACCTGCACCGGGCAAGTCGCGCGGCAATTTCGTGGCCATCTCGTCGGACGCGTCCAACATCGAGTTCGACATCCTGCGCTTTATCGCCGAGCGCGCCGCCATTGGCGAGCAGCGCGAGAAGCTCTTCGCGCTCCGAATGCCCGACCGCACCGGCATGTTCTTCTCCATGTACAAGGCGGTGCAGCCGCGGCTCGTCACCGAGTTCGTCTACAGGCACTCGCCCAAGGACAAGGACGCGCTCGTGTACATGGCGATGGAGACGAGCGAGGCCGAGGCCAAGAAAATGTCCCCCGAGATGTTTGCAGCGGACGTGATCTCGGCGCTAGGCAAGCATGAAGTGTACGCGATCGATGTGACGGGCGACGAGATGGCCAAGTCGCACGCGCGCTATCTGGCCGGAGGCCGGCCGGGCGAGATCCCCGGCGAGCGCATCGTGCGCTTCGAGTTCCCCGAGAACGCGGGCGCGCTCAACCAGTTCCTCGGTGCGCTGAACAAGCGCGATGGCTGGTTCATCACCATGCTCCACTACCGCAACCACGGCGGCCAGGTGGGCAAGGTGCTCGCGGGCGTACGCGTTCCTGAGGGCCAGGACAAGGCCTTCACAGAGGTGCTCGAGGGGCTTGGCTACCCCTTCTTCGACGAGACACAGAATATCATCTACCGCGACTTCATGCGATGAGGCACACAGGCACTGCAGTGCACACAGGCTAAGAGGGCCCGAGGGAGCGCTATCCGGTGGAGTTGCTCATTGAGCGGTGCTCAATGGTCATCGGTCCAGGCCGCATCCAGGGGCAGGGGTACCCGATCGGGGCTGGGCAGGGACAAGGATGGCGGCCGTGCACCCGATCGCCGCCCCTGCTCTGCTCTCGGAGAAGCATCTCTATCCGTTAGTTCTTCCGATTGCTGATCGGCGACATCACCGGTACGCGTTACTCGCTCAAACGTCAGCTCATCATTGCCGAGGTATCGTGAGAGCCCATGATCCATGATGAGGTCGGGTGAGATTTCTATTCGTATGACAAAAGATGTGTTGCGCCGGCGCCGTGTTCAGAGGACCTCTTCAAGGGAGCGAGACCGAGACGGTGCCCGGCCCGCGGTCGTCGAATGACGGTTGACGCATCGGCTCGTGACGTGGGAATACACAAGATAAGCTCGGTGCGCGCGGTTGCGAGGTCTTCGTCGAAGACGAGGGCCGCACACGAGACACCCGCTTGCGACAGTCTGATTCGCGAAGTATAAGGTCTGTCATCAATGTTTCAGTTGGACGTTGGTGCGTGAGCGCCCTCGGCGTCCAGCCCTGAGTTCAGCGTCGTCTCAGCCACCGGCACAGCCACGGCTCTCTAGCCGTCGGGCGCGCAGCACGTCCCTCACGCAGGCGCGGGCGCCGCCTCCATCCCCGTCGGCGCACTGCCGTCGGCAGCACGCGCCGCCTGATACGAGAGGAGCTCCGCGTCGAGGTCCTCAATTGTCGCCTTGGGCTTGGGCTTCTCCTTCTTCTCCTTCATCTCAACATCCTTCTTCTTGCCCTCCTTCTTTTTGTCGATCGCGCCCTTGATCGGGCCGCCGCTGCCGGGTGTCCTGGGCGATTTGTCCACCGCCTTGACGCCCGTCGCCTTTTGGTAGCACATCTGGAGCCGCGAGATGAAAGCGGGCATGGCCTCGAGGGGCACGCCGACATGGCCCGAGTTCTGGCCCCACTGCATACAAGGCAGGGACGACGGCGCGAGGGCGAGTTAGCCCGGTGAGGGCAATCCGGGCGCGTGAAAGGAGGGGTCACACTCACCTTGTGTTCAATGTAGCAGCCGTCAGTGACCATCGTGAAGGTAAACGAGCCCTTGGCTGTGTTCAGCGGGACAGGGCCACTGGGCGACTTGCCGCCGCTGCCCTTGCCGCCGCTGCCGGGCCGCGGCGACTTGCCGCCGCTGCCGGGCCGCGGCGACTTGCCGGGCTGTGGCGCCGCGCCATTGGGCGACTTCTTTGGGCCGCGGGCACTCTTCACCATTGCTTCGGGCGACACGTGTCAATCGTGGAATTTTCTGACGCGCATGACGGACGCATGTTGGCCGACGACAACATTAAACATCGCACTTACCAATTTGGAACTCCGAAACGGCGAAAGCGCGGCGGTGCACCGGCAACAAACCCACCGACTCTGGCTAGGGCATTCCTTATCGATTGTCATTGTCGCGGTGCGGCGCACCGCTTCCCAAACAGCCGGCCAGACACTTCCCTCATGACCCTCACGCCCAGCCCCCCAGGCCCGCTGGTAGTGCCGTGTGCCGATTGTGACAGGGATCTGATGATGTAGCTTCTGCAGCGCCGCAGACCTATTGACCCACTGCGGCTTCTGCGCCTGCTGCCTGTGCCTGGCAGGTAACGCACCGCGGCCGTGATGTCGAGAATGATCGACGCTTACCTCGCGGCCTGCAAGGCTGCAAACGAGCGGCCAAACCAGGACCTCGCGGCGGCGCTCGGAGGTGATGAGGGCGACTCGTGCTTCAGGATCAGTGGGATGGCTCTCAGCGATGCGACCGTGCACTGCGTCGCCGAGGGGCTCAAGGCCGGGCACAGCTTCACCGAGTCGGAGCTGACGGAGCTGCAGCTGTCGCCGCGCGCGCTAGGTGAGCTCGTGCAGAGCCTCGCGTCGGGCGGCAGCCTCATGCGCCTGAGCATCGCCGACTGTGGCCTGGGCGACGAGGGTGCGCTCGCGGTGCTGCCGGTGGTGCGCGCGGGCTCGCTCTCGACGCTCGAGCTGCGCTCGAACCGCATCGGCAACCCGGGTGCGTCGAGCCTGGCGGAGGCGCTCGCGGGTAACTCGGCGCTGCGCTCCATCGACCTGCAGCGCAACGACATCAAAGACCAAGGCGCCATCGGCCTGGCGGCCGCGCTCCAGGTCAACGGCGCGCTGCAGGTGGTCAACTTGCGCTTCAACGAGGTGGGTGACGCGGGCGCGACGGCGCTGGGCAAGGCGCTGCAGAGCAATCGGTCGATCGTCGAGCTGCACTTGGGCGGCAATCTGATAGGCCCTGAGGGCGCCATGCAGCTTGCCGCGTCGCTCGAAGCGAACTCGACGCTGCGTACGCTCAATCTGCGTTCAAATGCGATCCTGGACGTAGGCGCGGTCGCGATCGCGCGCATGTGCAAGCGCAACGATGCGCTCGTCGAGCTGTACCTGGGCTCGAACGGCATCGGCGAGGAGGGCTGCGCCGCACTCGCCGACTCTTGGAAGCACAACTCGCGCCTGCAGCGGGTCGACCTCCAGGGCGCGAGCTGTGGGCGCACTGGCGCGCTCGCGGTCGCCGAGGCGCTCCGAGTGAACCGTACGCTGAAGCAGCTGGTGCTTGAGATCGAGCCCAACAACCGCGAGGGCGCGACGGCGGTCGCGAACGCGCTGCGCTCCAACACGACCATCACCGAGCTTGCGCTTGGTGAGGCCGGGGCTCTAGATGAGGGGATCCTCGCGGCAGTCAACGGCACGCTGCGGGTCAACAAGTTCATCACGACGATCGGCAACGGCGCGGCGGGATCCGCCCCGGAGTTGCCGCCCGCGCCGCCGCCTTCCTCGTGCTCCGCTGCCGTCGCCGCCGCCACGCCGCAGCTGAGGGAGCGCTCTCCGCCGCTGCAGCGGCAGATGTCGCTCGGGGCCGCCATCGGCGCAACGGCGACGCTCTCTCCGCGCGCGGCGGCCACCGGGCCGCCCAGCGTCTTGAGCAAGGCGGGTAGCACAAAAGGCTTCGGCAGCGGCGCCTTGAAGCCACCGGGTGTCGGCGACGGGCGCGCCAAGACACCAGGCGAGGCGGTTCACGAGGCGCGGCTCGCCGGAGCGGCGCTCACCGGCGTGAACACACGGATGGAGCAGCTGGCGGCCGCGATGGAGGTGCGGCTGCAGGCGCACGAGGCGCAGCTGATGCGACTGCACTCGGACTTGCACACTGAGCGTGAGAAGACGAAGAACCTTGAGACGCACGTGGCGGAGCTGCTCCAGTCGCAGGACAAGGCACGCCATGAGCTCTCGAGGTTAAACGGGGAGCTGCTCGAGAAGGGCCGCGACCTCGAGCAGCTTCGCCAGGAGCTGCGCTGGGTAGACGAGGCCGCGGCCAAGGCGCGCGCGCACGAGGAGGCGGAGCGGCGCGCGGCCGTCGACGGTCTGCACAGCCAGCTCACGAAACTCGCTGAGGCGCAGTCGAGTCATATGGCCGACACAGACGCAGCGGCGCGCGGCGCGGCCGAATCGCTCGAGGCGGTGCGCGACGAGATGAAGCGCAGCTTCGGCGAGAGCGCGGCGCGGCTCGGCTCCGTCGAGCGCGCAGGCCAGCATGCGACCGAGCAGCTGCGCGCCGCGTTCGCCGAGGCGCAGGCAGCGCGTGAGGTGGAGGTGGTCGAGCTCACGGAGGCGCAGGCGGCGACGGCGCAGAAGCTCTCGGATGAGCTCCGATGGGTCGATGAGGAGCACATGCGATGCCGCGCGGAGGATGACCAAAAGGTGTCCGCGGCGCTCGAGGCGGTGCGCGAGGAGACGCGCGGTGCCCTAGAGGAGCTGCGCGCGCAAGTGAGCGAAGCTATCGTGCCGCTCGGCGAGCCCGGGGCTCTCTCGACTCTCCAGCAGGCGCTCTTGCGCGTCGACACGCTGGGAGAGGCCGTGGCCCAGCTCTGCGCGTACATGCAGTCGCTCAAGATCAAGGAGGTGGCGAGCGCTGCGGAGGCGCGGCTCGCCGAGCTCGAGGGGCGGCTCACCGGAGGGGGCACTATGGTGCCCGCGGCGCTCGATCACCGCATCTCGCAGCTCGAGATCGCCCTGCATGAGGAGCAGCAGTCGACGCTGCGTGCGCTGCAGGCCATCGTTGAGAGCCAGCAGGCGCCGCACTGAGCGGGCCTCACCGAGCGCGCCGCACTGAGCGAGCGAGCGTCCATCGCTGCAGTCGCGGACGTCGGCGCGCGCGGACACTCACGCCAACCCCTCGGAGGCAGGGCCCGACCCGCTCGCGGCGCTCGCGTTCCCCACAGGGCGCAGCGCCGTGCTGGGCTCTCGTCGAGGGGGGTCGGGAGGTGGGGCGCGTGCGTAGTTCGAGGCGGTGGGAAGGGCAGGCCGGGGGCGGCGGGCAGGCCGGGGCTCGGGCGCGAGGGTCAAGTCAGCCTTAAGGGCAGGGGTGCATCATGTTCAGTGCCGTGTGCCAAGGGGGCGGGTTCGCCGCGAGGGGGCTGCTGGACACGCCATTTCTCAATTCGCCTCGCGACGGACGCCGGCTTCACATAGTCAGCTGGCAGGTGGCGTTCTTCTACGGCGATCCGTGCGGCGTGCAGCTCTCTGCGTCTCTCGGGCAGTTCTCGCTGCGCGCCGCCGCACTCGTGCGTGGTGTGTCGACTGTCTTATAGAGGTTCAATCGCACAAAGCACTCGAGTTATCGGCACCTGTCGTTCCACAGACTCGACTCGACTCGTCCGTCCGCCCGTGGTGCGTGGAGAGAGTACTGACGCTCTGAAGACGTCTACCATGGTACTCGGTACGTACGGTATCGGTAAGGTCAAAGGTGCGCTCACCGCTCAGCATACAGCACGTTAGGCGAAGTGACTCTCACGAACGGAACGGAACATCCCCCGCGCCCGGGGATCCTGGTCCCCGCCGCCCCGCGGCCGCGACGGCATCCCGGCCGCCGAGTCCGGTCAACGCACCCGCCCGCCCCGTCAATCGTACACAAGAAAGCGCTCTGTGCCAGTATACGCAGCCGCAAGGCGGCGGCCGTTCGCAGTGGGTCCAGAGAACGCAATCTGATCCAGAGGCAACTCGAAGCCCACGGCAAAACGCTGACGAGCCGCGTCGAGGAGCATGCGTGCGAGGCCGCGCCGCCGGTACTGCGGCTCGACCCACACGTGCGAGACACCGCACATGACCTCTTGTGGCACACCGTCGTGCGCGAGCACGCTGCTGACATCGATGCTTGCCTCAGCCGTCGTAGCTTGCCGTTCACCCTGTCCCGTCTCGGCCGCGTCACGTTCGATCGGTGTCTCGCGCGGCACCACGCGATATGCTCGTCGGAGAGGTTCGGTGATCACGAAGGCTCGCACTCGGCCTGTTGCCTCGAGGCAGAGGACGGCACGGAAAGCAGGCGAAACATCCTTGGCACCAAGCTCCGGATCGAGCAGCGCCGCCGCTTCGATTACTCTGCGTCGCGCCTCGGCTCCATCACCCTCGCTCAGAGCAATGAGCCTGGTGCAGTCGGTGCGCTCGCTGCCAATTATGTGCTGCGCAAGAACGCCGCGGATGTGAACCCCTTGCACTGCGCGGCGGTGGTGGCGCTTGTGCAGCGCCTCGTCCGCCTCCTCGCCGTGCGTGTACGCAAGTCCACACACAGGACACTCAACAATGCGCGCAAAGCTTTTCTGTCCCAAGTCGATGTAAGTCTGTGCAAGTGGCGTGTCGGCAGCGGCTTTGCGCTTGCGCGATGCGCTGCCAGCGGCGGCTGATCCACGTGGCGGAGCGTCGACACGCGACGCCGCTAACGGGCGACGGCTACCTGCCTTGCCCGACAAGAATTTTTGCATGGCCGAGCAGCGTGTGGCCGCGGTGGAGGACGCCCATGTTGCCGGCGAGCCACAGTCGGCGAAGCGCGGGAGTTCTCCAGTTCTCCTTACAGTAGTTCTTCCCGTTCCGATTTGGATGCACTGGGATTCTCCCCTCCAGGGGCCAGGGAAAGAAAAGTCTAATAATGTGCGAACCACTTTTGCAAATGTGATTATATGCCATTTCTCCTTTGTGGCGATGTCTCGAGCACACCCGATGATTGTCGTGGGCATCATGCCCTCTGAACACTCCACACGTGATCCCTTATCTGCCATGAGAAACCGTGCATCGATACGCCAAACGTGGCTGAAAGAACAACCGTCGGACATAGTGGTAAAATTCGTGGTCCCAGAGCCGCCAAGTTCGGCGACCACTCACAAGAACAGGCGGAGACCGCGTCGCCGATTGGACTCGCAGAATGAGCAGCATCTAGACCCGGCGCACGTGGCTCAGGAACTCGCCAAGGAAAGTGCTGTTTACGGAGATCTTCTCGGTCTGCCGTTGCCAATCACGGCGGCGGCGGCGGCAGCGGTGGAGCGGCAGCCTCGGCCACTCCAGCTCTGCCGGTGCCACGAGCTCGTTCACGCTTGGTTCGCTCACGCCGTGGAAAGCTGGCCCAACGCACGCTTCGTGGCGAAAACCGAGGACGACATCTTCATCAGCCTGTCCGCGCTGCGCTTTGAGTTAGCTCGGCTCCCGCATGCCGACGGGCTTCTGTGGTGGGGGTTGATGGCTTGGACGGGCAACGGTGACCTCGACCACCTTCGCGACGGCTGCTGGGGTGGCCAGTTCGAAGATGATCCGACGCTATCGGCCAAGGCCGTGCACGCCACGCTCTCGAAGGAACGAGGTTGCCCGGTTGGAGCGCGTCCAATTGCGCCCGCGCCGACGCACGAGATCGAGGTTCGGGGCATCAGCCTGGCGCACTCGATAGCGACGTGTGACTTCCCGCGGCGCTGGCTCGCCGCCATGGGTGACGGCAAGTGCCCTAACGACTGCGCGGCCGTACAAGGCCTGTGGCTCACTCGATGCGTGTCCCGCAACGTCACGCTCGCCCACGCAACATGGACCAAGGTTCATTCGAACTCGCTCGACAGCGGCTGGCGGCCGTTTGCGCCGCCATCAAACCTGACCGTCGTGCTCGACATGAACCTGGGCGACAAGAAGTTGCGGGAGCTCGCCAAGGAGCAGGGTTTCGTCGAGCCGTGGAAGCGTGTGAGCGCCTTAATGGGCACCGGCGCTCCCTCGGCCTTTCCGCCGCTCCTCTACCGGTACGACCCGACGAGGCAATCCGGCAGCCCTGTGCTCATGACGGCGCTCAATCCACGCGTCGCCGAGCTTCACTTCCATACGTGCCGCTGGGGCGGCTGCCACCCGAGCAGGGGCGAGCAGGCCGTCGGCTGGCCCGCGTGGGTTGCGAGCTCAGCGACGCCGAGCACTGCGGCCTTGGGCTTGTCTGAGTAATGTCGGTCTCCGTGCGGCCCCCCCTGCTCCTGGACGACGCCCACCTTAGAGTCTTGAGAGGGGGAGATATAGAAATACGTAGCCTTGAGGTCTCGAGGTATGGACCCAGCGCTTAGCCCCGCGGGGCGGTTAGTTTAAGTTTTGTTATTCGATTTAGAAGGCGCCGGCGCGCGGCGGACGCGTTTGGACGCGTGAAAAGCGAGTCTAGCGTAGCGAGACGGAACGAAGCGAGACCACCGCACGGTGGCTTGCCGGTTGGAGTCGGCCGCCCCGGGTCCGGGCGCCGGACGCAGAATTAATTTATTCGGTGGCGCCGCCGGGGGTCTGGGGCCCCGCGCCCTCCTGCGCCCTGTAAGCGCCCTGTCGGGAAGCTCGGGATGGTTTTCGATTTCGTGTGTCTAATCCGGACCAGACTACTCCCACGCGACGCTCTTTGGGGTTTTGCTTCGAGTGCGACGGACCGCTGCACAAACACACAGGACAAGATTCCAACTCACTCCAGACGCATTTCCACGTCCGACGCTACATATGAGCCAACGCGGCCGAATTCGCATCAACAGCTGCCTCGATGCGCTCCTGCGCGGCAAGGAGTGTTTGGCGTGAGTCGCGAATGCTCTCTAGGAGGAGCTCGTTGGAGATCTCATCCTCGTAGACAATGGTCGAGGTCCTGAGGATCGGGAAGAAGGAAAGGTCGCCCTGCTCGAGAAGTTTACTCACGTACGTCTCAGGGCCGGTATACTCGACCCGGTTTTTGGTGCGCAGGTGGACGAGGAAGGCAAGGTAGTGCATGCTGTTATGCTCGTGGTGGATGTGGTGATCGTAGCCGAAGCGGTGCTTCCGGTCAAAGGAGTTGCGGTCGATGCCGCAGATGAAGCACACGTTCTCCATGTTCTCCTTGGTCTTCGCCTGAAGGTCGCGCTGCTGCGCGAAGGTGTCGATGACGATGCCGAAGATGATGTTCAGCAGCATCACAATCACGATGATGAAGAAGAGCAAATCGACGAGCCAGCGGATGCGTGCGGTCTGCGGGTTCGCGTGCCATTCGATGCGTACGTCGTCCAGGCCCTGCGCGAGCCCGGAGTACGAGAGTCCGAGGTAGAAGGTCGTCATGACACACTCCATCGTGGTGGCGCACAGGTCCACGGACGTCGCGTTGCCTTCACTGTCGGTGAATTGCCATTGGTAGTCTTCGCGGAAGAAGAGCTGGCCAAGCAGCGCGAAGTGGTAGACCACCACGGCGACCAGCATGAAGGTGCGCGCGAGCGACTCCGAGTTGACAGTGACGGACTCGATGACCTTCTGGAGCAGCGGCGAGCGGTAGACCATGTCGAAGAGCGTCACGACGAAGCAAAAGGGCGATGCGAAGAGCCCCAGCGCGCACAGGGTGAGGTACGGCAGGTAATAGCCTGCGAACATCTTATCCTCGAGGAGCACGCGCATCGGCGTGCGCAGCAGCACCGAGCGTTTGAACTTCTTCAGGTACTCATCCCTCTTTTCATTGCTCATGTCCTTGTCCTTACTCTCGAGGTCAAGCTTGCCAAGACAGTAGGACGGCTCGATCTCCTCGGGCTCCTTCTGCCTCATCAGGTCGCTCGTCGTCTTCTTCTTCTTCGCCGTCTCTTCGAGAGGCTCGATGTTGAAACTGATCTTGATGTCCTTCTTGTCCTTGTCCTTAATGACCTGAATGTCGAATTTCACGCCGCGCTCTGCCCAAGCAGAGCGCAGCGTGAGCGGCAGCGTCGAGATGCAGTGCGCGAGCAGGGCCGCGAATGCGAGCGTCGAGAGCACCACCCCGAGGAACGTGATGACATAGCCGAGCCAATACGGCTGGAACTGCACGTCCCAGTAGCCGCTCAAGCCGTCGCCGTCGCCTCGGCCCTCGCCTTCGTGCAGGCACGTGCCGGACTTTTCCATCCCGTGAGGATCGGGCCCTTCGATGCAGACCGTCTCGGGCACTGTGAACACGAGGATGATGAAGTTCATGAAGATCGAGAGGACGAACATGGCGGTCCGGATCCTGTCGCGGGCTTGGGCGAGGAGATGCAGCTGCCAGATGTGCGAGACGCGCTCGTTGTGCTCCATCTCATGGATCAGATCTTCGGAGCGCTTGACGAAATCCTCCACGCGCTTCTGCGGCGTGGTGCGGTCGACCTCCTGCTCCAGGAGGGCGATCGAATTCTCGGAGAGCCACGTGCACAGCGTGGGGATTGGGAAGTAGACCTCCTCGAGCGTCTTGTCGGAGAGTACGATCTCAATCGCGCCGGTATTCGCCGCAAAGAATTGGTGGCTCTTCGCCTTCGCCTCGCAGTACTCGAGCAGCGAGGGCGCCGTCTTGGAGAGCGTCTTGACGAGCAGAAAGAAGTAGAAGCCGAGATGCAGATATGCTTGTTCGAGTTTGTCCATGTCGCCCACGTTATGGGGCCATCCCTTTTCGATGGCGCGCGAGCGCTCGAAGGCGTCCTCCTGCTCCTTGATGAGCTTTGGAAAGTTGAGCGACGAGGCGATGCGGCGCGGGATCAGGTCCGAATGCTGCCCTTCGACCATCGCGAGGAGCAGCTTGAGGCAGTCCATTTTCAGCTCGATCACCTTGGAAAGCTCGCAGTCGTTGTACGCACCGTGCAAGAAGCGCACGGCCATGTCACACAAGTTCGTGCCGATGAGGAAGCGCTGGTTGCCCGGACACGGGCCCTGCACGAGCTCGGTGAGCGTCTGGTACAGCTGCGAGGTGAGCGAGATGGTCAGCGTCGAGAGTGTACGCTCAAGCACCAGGAGGTTGTTGACCAGGTCGATGATTAGGTTGACCTGCGTGCGCATGCCCGTCTGCGCGCGGAAGTACTCTTGCATCTCGGTGTAGTGTCCCTCGGTGGCGCACTCGATGAAGATGAGCACCTTGCAGGCCAGTCGTAGGTCGATGACTTTCGTACGCTCTCCATTGACGCGTTGGCCTGCTGACCGCTCGGGACGGCGCTGCTGGAACGGGTTGCGGCGCCGTTGCTCGGCAGCGGCCGCCTCGGCCAACTGCCTCTCACCGGCCGCCACAGTTGCTTGCACCGCCTGGTGTAGCGCCGCCGTCGAGCCGCGCCGCCCGAGGCTTTGCGTCGACTGGCTTTGAAAGGGGCGGCCGGAGCGCCAGGCCTCTCGGGCCTGCTCGAGGTGGGGCTCGAGCACCTTGGCATACCATAAGGCCTGCTCCTGCTCCGAGAAGAAGGTGCGGATCTTGAGGCATTGGCGGTTGAGTGCCTGCGAGAGGCGCGCGAGAGATATGTTCGTGCCCGAGTCACGCAGCTCGCGGTAGATGGTCTGCTGCACGCGCACGTTGCCGCCTTCGAGGAGCGCCGTGCCGAGCTCAAGCGCCGCCTCGAACGTCTGGTCTGAGTCGGACGTGCCCAGCGCACGCACCATCACCTGCGTGACCCCCATGTCGTTGAGCCTAGTCTGCATCGTTTGGTTCACGCCCTTGTCGCCTTTGAGAAGCGCCTGGAGCACGCGCAGGCAGCGGTCCTGCACCAGCGCGATTGCCGCGCGATCGCGTACCGCATTCTGCCCCGAGGTGAGCGAGGTGTTCGTCATCTTGAGCTGGTCGATGAGCGGGCGCACTGCATCGCGGGGCTCTCGGAAAACCCCCACGGCCTCTCGGAAATCCATCTCCTCCCACCTCTCTATTTTGGATCTCACGAGCTCGAGCGCATCTCCAATCTTGGTCACGACTTCGAGCCCGGTATCGCTGTCATAGATCCAGAGCAGGTCGTCGTATGGCTTGCGGGAAGAATCCTCCTCCTTGCGGGAAGAACCCTCCTCCTCAGCCAGCTTGACAGGGACTCCCGACACGACCTCGTCTTCGTCCCCTTGGCGGATCTCCCCCTGGATGTACTTCTTGGCGCCGGTGGCGCCTTTCTGGGCCGCAAGCTTGGCAACGTCGGCAGCGGCGATCCCCGACTTGCCCTCTTTCACGATCTCATTGACGGCGGCGAACACGTCGTTCGGATCGGGCCGAGTTTCGCGATTGACCGCCGTCATGACCATCTTTGTCATCTCGGCCTCCTTCTGAGCCAAAGCAGCGGCCTTCGCATCCAGTTTGCGATGAGGCTTCAACACGGCACTGATCCCCATGCGCAGTCCCGCGTTCGCCCACGCACTCTGGCCCATACCGATGCCCTTGTCCTTGAGCGCCATGAGAATTGTCGACAGTAGCGTGCGCTGAGGCGCCGAGAGCGCGAGGTGCACGGCAGCATGTGTGGACGTGGGCGATTTTGGCGGTTCTGGTGCGGGCACGGGCGCGCTTGCGGCGCTCGGGTCGCGCCCACGGACTGACCTTCCACTGGAGTCGCTACTGGCGGCGCCGTTAGCGGCGTTGCATTCGCCACCTTTGACGCCTCCTTTAGCGCCACCTTTGGCGACGCCTTTGGGCGGATCCTCGGGTTTCTGGCGCTGCTCATCCGAAAGGATCGCATACTTCAAGGACTCCTCCATATTCTTGACGGCAAGGGGCGTGCCTGCGGCGCGCGCCCTGGCTGCCCGGTCACGCGCCTTCTCGATGCCGAGCATCCGTGCAGAGATGCGCTGCAAGGAGAAGAGAGCCGCGACGTGGTCGGCGCGCAGCACCTCGGTGGACACGTGCTTCTCGAGGAAGGCGACCAAGAACCAGAGACCTGCCTCGAAGAACGAGGGACCACGCGACGAGTCGCGCAGCCCGAGCGACGCCTGTGCACGGTCCTCATCGTCGCCGTGGCCGGCGATGCACTCGAGCAATGACTTGAGCTCGGCGGAGAAGATGGCGATCACCTGCCAGACCGCGGGCGACTGTACGAGCGACTGCACCTTGAGCGCTGTCACCGTGTACCCCTCGAGCAGCAGCACCAAAAAGGAGGCGCGGATGGCATACGGGCAGAATGCGTCGCAGATGTGCGCGCACACCTCGTGCAGCGGCACGATCGACTGCACGAGCATCTCGACCTCGTTTGCGAGGCCGGCCGCAAGCTCAGCGAGCAGCTGCACGAGCGCGTGGTGGAACGCGACCATACTTGTCTCCTGCGAGAGCTCGGCCTTGAGGCTTGCGAGCTCGAGTGCGCGCCGCTCGCGCCCCTGCGCACCGGAATACAGAATGAGCAGGTACCCGGTGGGCGTTACGTCGACCAGCTTGCGCATGATCTTCACCGCCGCCGACGAGTCGGCATCAGGCAGCCCGCGTGCGAGCGAGAGCAGCACATCGAGGTACCAAGAGTAGCGCCCCGACTTGTCGATCATCAGGTTGACAATCTTGTCGAGCTGTGCATCCGTCACCGAGCCGCAGTTACGCGTGTTGCCATCCAGGACCATGCGTGAGCACAGCGTTGCCTTCCGCACGCGGGGCATGTGGTCGAGGATGAGGTCAAAGTACGGGAAGAGAGCTTCCTGGTTCTGAGGATCCTTCCCGTAGACTTCGGTCGAGGGCTGCTCCTTACTCGAAGATGCCGACGCCACGCTGCCGCCACTGTGCACGCTCACCGAAGGTGATGCGCACCAAGGCTCAGCCCTCGAGTCTAATGAGCTCCGCTTCCCGCCGAACGTCGAGGTGGGCGATGCCGGGCGGGAGCCCTCATGAAGGGAGCCCGTCGGCGAGCCCTCGCCGCTGGTTGCGCTGCCCGCCGAGCCAATCTCGCCAATCTCGCCAATCTCGCCAATCTCTGCGGGCGATCTCGCCAATCTCGCCGAGCCAGTCTCGCCAATCTCGCTCTGAGAAGGCGAGATCCTCCCGCCTGCGTCGGCGGCGTCGGCACCCTGCGCTTGCGCCAAGTCGCTGAGCGAGGAGCCACAGAAGGCGGCAAGGAAGTCGAAGGCCTCCTCACGAGCAGCGAGCAGCTCCTTGGCTGGGAGCCTGGGTGTCATCGGGCCGCTGCTGCTCTTCTCCTTGAAGCTGCCTTCGTCCGACGGTGTCTGCACCGCTCCGGTTGTACTGCCATGGGACATCCCTTCCTCGACCTGCTGCAGCACACGCAGCGCCTCGCAGACCACTTCGTGCGCTCCAAACGAGCGATGAAGCCGTCGCTGGTGAGGCGTGCGGCACAGCAGTCGCAGCTGATGCACTGCGACCGCCACATTCGAGAGCACGATGGCGGCCTCCCTCATTGGGTCGGTCGAGGCGAGCGCTCGCAGGGCTCCGATGATGCGCTTGAGCACGCGTATGTTGCGTGCCATCGTGGTGGCCTCGTCGCGCTCATTGGGGCCCAAAGCGCTCGCGATCATCTTACGAGCCAAGAAGCGCCCTGTCTCCGCTGCTAAGAAGCGCTTCTCCTGCTGCTCCGCTTCTAACGTCGCCGTCGCCGCCGCCGCCGCATTCGCCGCTCGCCCGAGGAAGGTCCAATCGTCGATGCCGCCCGACCACTGCGTCGACGATGCTGCCCCCGAAAGGGTGTTGCCGAGATTCTTCATCGCGTCCGCGTTGGCGACTCGTGCTGCGGCGGGGCTGAGGGGCTTCTTCACCAGCACGACGCCCTGGATGGCGGTGAAGAGCAGACGCGCCTGATTGAACTGCGCAAAGAGCATGCGAAGCGCCTCCGAGACCAGTTCGGGCTTGCAGCCGCGCGCCTCAGTGGCCGTCTGCACGAGCGCTTTCGTCATGATCTTTTCAGACTCCCCCCACTCAAGGAATTTGTTGGCAAAAGAGAGCTCCTCATAGATGTCAATCCCCTTATCTTCGTCAGCCAAGCGCCCCGCCCTGCTGGGCGAGGCAGCCCTCCCCTGGCTCGAGTCCACGGGTGCAGACACGGCGAGCACTGCGCTGGCCACCGCGTCGTTGCGTACACTGCCGCCGGCGCCCTCCTCGAGCAAGCGCTCGTAGCCGTTGACACCGGAGGCAAACGAGACTGCCCGCGACGTTACTGGGGTGCTCGGTGGCTTCTCTTTGGCATGCTGCTTGCCCTGCGTGGGCACTGCCGCTTGACCCACGTTTGACTGCAGCGACCGCGGCTGCCTTGGGAGGCCGAGCACGCGCAGCCGGAGGTTGCGCAAGACGTTACCCACGCGGAGGTGGAGTCGATATTCAAGGAGCGCCTCGAGCAGCTGGCACAGCAGCGACTTGCAACTGAGCAGTGAGTCAAAGGCTTCGCGCGCCGTCTGGTCGGTGTCGTCGATAGGTCGCTCGACGGGCACCGCGAGCGCATTCACCGCGCTCTCGAACATCCTGCTGATGAGGCCGAGATCATTGAGCTGGCCGTAGCGCAGCAGATGCACAGCGAGGTCGAGCATGCCCCCAAGGAACTGCATCTCCATCTTGTTGATCATCGTATTCTGCGACTCCCTCTCAATGTACTTCGACACCTCCGTGGCCAGTTGCTGGGCCGCGGGCAACGGCGTGTCATCGATTCGCTTCGTCTCCTCCGAAGGGAGTTTTGCTTCCGCATTCTTCTTCCTCAAGCCCCCCAGAAGACCTGCCAGGCTAGCAAGCCCTTTCACTGGGGGGCTGCTGACGACCTCGGGGACGCTCTCTGCGACGGCGAGGACCTCGTTGTGGACTTCCTTCACACCCGAAAACTCGCCGCTCGGACTCTCTGGTAACACCGCCTTGGCATCCTGCGTCGCCTTGGCTTCCTTGGCCTGGGCCGCGGGCAAGTTGCCCTCTTCGGCTTCGCCCATTTCGTCCGTGAGTGGTGGTGGGCGCGAGAGGCACGCTTCGGGCGGCGGCAACGCGGAGCCATCAGCACAATCGAGAAGCGCGTCCCAATCCCACACAGACTGGTTGTAGGGGCGGAGCTCGCGCGTGGCAGCCTCCACGTAAAGCTGGCGAACGAGGATGCAGACCGCCGCGCGCACTTCACACGCCACCGATTTCTCCCGGATGATCTCCATGCATAGCGAGAACGGATAGAGCGCGCGCACCGTCTGGACCGTGAGTCCATTGTGCCCCTGGACCAGCCCGCCCAACAGCCGGAGCTCGTTCAGGTAGTATTCGAGCAGTTCGACGTTCCGTGCGCCTTGGAGGTCCGACAGCGGCGTCCAACCGCCAAATTGGTCAGCGCTACCACGGGCCTTAACCGCCGAGCGATCAAAGGGCGAGAGGCACAGCTGCTCCTGTGCATGTCCTTTCGCCGTCAGCACCCTCCTGCGCTTGACGACGCACAGCAGTGCGGGCTCCTGCAGCACTCGGAAGCGCAGCACTTCGGAGTTCGCCTCCTCGCCCTCCCATGCTGACGGGTCGGCTGGTGGCGGCGGCAGCGGCGCGAGCGTCTCGCGCAGCGCGGTCCACTCGTCAAAGGCACTCGGTTTTTTCACCACGGGATCTTGAGTTGCATTCAGCTGATCCGTTCCCTGTGCCGGCGCAGACACGGGCCCCGACGCCAACGCGGAGCATGGCGTGTCGCTCTTCAGGTGAGCAAACTTTTTCGCGAAACGCTGCGAGTCATTTGATGCAGTGGGGGCAGCGGCAGCCGCCTGCTTGCCCGCGGCATCGACCCCGGCCATTGTGACGCCATCGACCCCGGTCGTTGTTGCGGCACCGGCCGGCTCCCCCGATGACGTTGGCGATAACGCGGACACAGAGTTGATCTCCAGGGTTGTTCTCCTGAGTCTCTCCCCTCCCTTGATCGAGGCTTTCTCGCTTATCTTGAGCAAGGCTTTCCCCCCTTTCGCAAGGCCCCTCCCCCCCAGCGCAAGGCCCCCGATCACATCCGCCCCGAAGTCTTCCAAGGATGCCTGTGTCACCACGGCGCCGCTGGCGGCGGCCATGACAACGCCTGACGAACTGCGCCTAAGTGACCTGCCTGCACGAGAGGCTGCCGGCGCAAGCAGGCGCTGGTCGATATGGTCCCCCCGCCTCACCAAGGTGGGCTCGGCGTCCTTCGAGAAGGTTTTGGGGTTGAGCCCAAACCGGCCGGGCTCGAGGAACTGCACCTCGTCGAGCAGCGTCGAGCCGGGCGCGAGTATGAGCTTGAGCGCGATCAGGTTCTGGTTTGAGATGACCGGCTGCGCGAGACGGTAGCAGAATGCGTGCAGCAGTGATAGGATCATCGCGCCACCGGTGTAGTCGGCCTCGGAGCCCGCGCCGCGCCTCGCTTTGGCGAGCAGGTGGAGCCAAAAGTCAATCTGCGCCGTCTCGACGGGTACCTCGGCGAAGACCTCTTGCAGCACCTCGCCGATGCCGATGCCCTTACGCGCCGCTGGCTCGAGGCGAGGGATGGCGTGGTTGATTTGCGTGCAGCTGAGCGCGTTCCCGGCGATGCAGTGGTAGAGCAGCTTGGCCGCAACCTTTGACTGCGGCAGGAGCGGCTTGTCGGTGTCGAGCTTGTGGAAGGCGACGGTGCCGAGTCGCTCAAAGGGCACCGTGAGCAGCGTTACGAGCGCCTGCAGCACCCCCAGCTCGCGCATCACCTCTTGCAAGAAGGAGGTGGAAACCCGTCCACCATGGCCCGCCTCCTGCTCATCCACCTTCAGGTACGAGATCAGGTACTGAAGACACTTGATCGTGAACGGCCGCGCCTCAGCACCTGTGAGTCTCCCCGCAGTCAATTCGGCCGCATGGGCTACGAGGTGGTGCGTAACGCCCGCAACGGCGAGGAACGTGTTGGTCACCGCCGTCGGCCTCTCGATGATCAGGCCGTCACGCACGTAGCACTCGGAGCTCACCACACAGCGCACCGCGGGCTGGTTGCCACCCGCCGCCGTAGGTGTCACGTCCCCCCTCTCGACGCCTTCCGCACCTTCCACTGCCTTAGGAGACACCTTGCGCGTGGAGACCCACCCTCCTGAGTCTATGTGGCGTAGCCTCACGAGGGCGTCAGCCTGAAGCGTCTTCGCCGTCGTCTGAGACACGTGCAGCTCGAAGAGTGACGGTGGTCCCACGCTCAGGGGCGCGACGCTGAGCACGAGGCGGTTTCCAAACTCGTTGCTGTCCTCGGTGTCCACATCCTTGTCCACATCCTCAGGGCCATCCTTCTTCTCTTGTGAAGAGGTGTTGAAGAGGGGTGTCTTCAATAGGTCCCCAGTAGCGGAGCCGATAGCACCGATAGAGGCCTGTGTCGCTGTGCCTAAAGTGCCGATGAGCCCAACGACGGTATCGGTGCTTGCGCCGAGAGCGCCGACAACGTCGCCCGTACCGAACGCCCCCAGAGCCTCTCCGATGCCGGCACCAGTCTTGCCGACACCGGCAGTGAGTACGCTCCCGATGTCTTCGGGGCGTTGAGCAGGGGCTTTTGCTACCTCTCTTGCTGTCGAAACGGGGCTGGCGATGTCAGCGAGCATGCCACCCAACCCTCGTCGCCTCGCCCTGTCCACCTCGTCCTTGCTAGCGGTCGCCGACAGCCCAAAGATTCCGCCCGTGATGCCATGGGTTCGAGCGGCTGCGACCTTGTCGGCTTCGGCTTGGGCGGCGAGGGCGTTTTGGTTGCGTGGAGGCTTGTTCGGGGGATGGGCGTAGAGGTAGCGGCCCGAGGCGAGATGCTGCAGGCAGTAGCCCGCATTCGGGCTGCCTGCCGACTGCTTTCCCGAGACCACCTTGTCGAAGCACAGCCCCTGAGGCGCTTGGATCTGCCACAGTGCGTTCGCACTTGCATAGTCGCCGCTGGAGCCCGCGGCGAATAGAGCGTCGGAGCGCCCTGTGTTACCGTTGGGGGAGGCGTTTCCCTCGTTGAACGTCCCCTTCGCCATCATGTGACGCTGCTCGTCGCAGTGGTACAGCGCGATGATGTCACCGCAACGGATGTGGCTGTCCGCGGGCGGCACCATCGCCGACATGATCGCCGACTCGAACCCGTCAGGGTTTTCGGGGCCCGATTCGCCGGTCGGCGCGGCCGCGGCGGCGGCCGCCGCCGCCGCCGCCGCGGGTGCGTGGCCGCCGTCGCCGCCGCCGCTCGAAGCCCCCGCTGAGGAGCCAGCGGTGCACGAGCGCAGCACCACCAGCTGCAGCGCTGTGCCTCTCGGTGCGGCGTTCACCTCGTCGGCGATCGCGAGAGCAGGCCCGTTACTGGATGCCGCTGCAGTTCCGAGTGCGCTGGACCCACCCTCACCGAGGTAATCGACGGCCTCGGACGCGCCGCAGTGCAGCCAGAGCTGACGCTTCACCGAGTGGAGTGTGAGCATGTCGTGGTTGTACACGGCGCCGCCCTCGAACTGGAATGGATAGCACGGCCCCACGGTGAGCCAGGCGTCGTCGCTGCCCTCGGCCTCGAGGCGCACAGAGTAGCAGCCCATCGCGAGCGCGCGCCGCTTCGGGTTGAACACCATGTACTTGCGCGACTTGAGGTGCATGAGTTGGATGGTCTCACCGTACGTAATCGCCATGCCACGCTTCTCCTCATTGCGCGCCGCGTTCGACAAACGCTCCGTGAGCAGCGCGGCCTGGAACTCGGTCTGCGCGCGCCGCTGCGCGTCCTGCAACTCGCGAGCCTGGCGCGATGAGACCGACATCGCGCTCGCTGCCACATCCCCCACCGAAAGTGGCATTGCTGACTTCGACATTACCTTTTTCTGATCTCCTTGCTTCAGGCTCTGCTGCGAGCTCTTCTGGCGGTAGCGCTGCAGATTCCTCTGCGCGTCGTACTGGTGCTTTTGCGTGACGACCCACATGCAATCGAGGAGGGTCCAGGGCACAGTGGTCGACAGCGCGAGCTCACGCAGTGAGGAGCCGAGCTCCACAAAGCCCTCGGAGCTGATGACACAGAATTTGCCGTCGCGCTGCACGCAGAGGGCGATGGTGTCGCCGATTCGCAGCTGGACAGTGCTCTTGCCAGGGAGCAGCGGATCGAGGCGAGGCTCGTCAGGGTCGTGTTTGTGCATCGACATGTACACAGGCGACTCGTCCCTCGGGCTGAACTTTAGTCTGAGAGCCGAAACACCGCACAACGCGACTTCACGCCACGATTACCCCACGAACATCCGAAAAGGCAAGCTCATAGAACGACCTGCGGGATTTTCGAAGCCAGCCGAGTGCCGTTGAAAAGTTGTACGGAACGAGAGGCCCAATGGGCCGCCTCAGTTGCCAGGCAACACCGGCGGCGCCCCTCCAGCGATGGAATTTTCACAACTCATAATATCCATTCACACATCGCCTAACCCAACGAGATCTTCCGCGTTCCGGCGGGGGTGTTTACACAATTTCATGTACTAACCGTCTGGGGGGAGGGTCTCAACTAGGTCTCAACTACAGTTCAGTCGCCGAGAGGTGCAGGTCCTCCTCCTCCTCCGCATCGTTGTCCACAGGCGCATGCCTCCTCCAGGCGCGGATGTGACTCCCTCATTGCATCCCTCATCCCTGTTTGGCTGTTACATCCCTGTGCCGTCTGTCTCTCGCTCTACTGAATGTTCTCGGCCGTCAAGAGCGGCTCCGTGGTCTGCTCGACGAGCTGGCTGGGGCTCGGGATGCCGTCGACCGGGCACTCTTCCACCCCGATGTGCTCGCGCGTGATCGACTCACTCATCTGCTGAGCGAGAAGAGGCGTGTTGACCCAAGTCTTGTAGAACGAAAAGGGACAATCGGGTGGTGCACCCTTGTCGCCGTCGCCCGAGGCATACCTGATCAGAGGCGCAATCCGCGGCAATCAGCGCCCATCAGTGTCCATCAGCGTTAGTGGCATTCGTGGCAGTCACGAGTCAGTGGCAGTGTCCACATACACGCCCAGAGGCGCAATCCGCGGCATTCCGCGGCCATCGGTGTTCATCAGCGTCAGTGGCAGATCTACATACACGCCCGTGTAGCCGCGATGAAGGAGCTTGAAGAGATGATTCTGCGCCTGGTCGGTCCGGCGCGAGTCGCGGATGCCCGAGATTGAGAGTTGCGCGTACTGCAGGCCATCGCACTCTTCTCCGCACTCTCCGAGGGTGCGGCCGTCATTGCCCACGATCGCCGAGCGGCCAAAGTAGGTATACACGCCGTCGTTGCCGCTGGCGTTGGCGACTGCGACGTAGACATTGTTCATCCAGGCCATCGCTCTGGCGACGATGACCTGCTGCTCCTTGGCCGGGTACATGTAGCCCTGGCAGCGCACGACGAGCTCCGCACCCTTCATCGCGCAATCTCGCCAGATCTCGGGGTAGTTTCCGTCGTCGCAGATGATCAACGAGATCTTGATGCCCTTGGGCCCTTCGGTGCAGTACGTCTGGTCTCCGGGGTACCAACCCTCGATCGGGCACCATGGGAGGATCTTGCGGTATTTTTGGACGATCTCGCCCTTGTCGTTGATCAGCACCAGCGTATTGTACGGATTCTTCCTCGGGTGGCTCTCGTGCTGCTCACCAGTCAGGGAGAAGACACCCCACGTCTTGGCAGCTTTGCACGCCTCGCCGAAGGCGTCGGTCTCAGGACCCGGAATGGTCGTAGCGGTTGCGAACATTTCGTCCTTGTCATACATGATGCCCTGCGTCGAATACTCTGGGAAGATGATGAGGTCCATTCCCGGCAAGCCCTTCTTCGTACCTCTGACGAGATCGCAAATGTGCTCCACGTTCTTCATCACGTCTTCGCGCGTGTGGAGTCGGGGCATCTTGTACTGGAAGACGCATACGCCGACGGTGTCCTTGCTGCTCGAAATGTCACCGTGGCGCGACATTGATCCCCGTATCTCGATCGTTGTCTAGAAGACCTTACTCCTGCCTAAGGGGTACACAAAAGGTGGCCGAAGGTGCCACAAGGTCTCTTCCAAGACAAGGAGGACGCCAAACTAAATCGGGAAAATGCGGCGAAAGTTTGGCGATGATACACAAGCTTACTTGCCGGTAAAAAGTGTGGAATCCGTGCACCTTTTGTCGCTCGGTCATTGAGATTCGTCGGAACCCACCATAGGTCTTTCTGGATGGTTTGTTCGTGCGGTCACGATAGAATCGCCGTCACTCTTGAACGAAGCCGCGTTCGGTCGGTTCGCTCCTCAAACTTGACCGAAGAGCGAAATGGGCGTCCGACGAAAATGACGGCGATCGCGTTCGCTCCGCCGCCATCTCATTGCTCTGGCCACTTTCGGACTCACCAGCAGCCGTCGCGTATCCGAGCGACAAAATGGCGTGTACGAGCAAGC
>Ga0210244_100273_pt1 | contig 48097 bp, 33 predicted proteins | sample ChrtobMetaP3_0mM_FD_155473 | JGI IMG/M metagenome (GOLD analysis project Ga0210244, IMG submission 155473) | Chrysochromulina tobin associated microbial communities from unialgal haptophyte culture, Seattle, Washington, United States - P3_0mM | ecosystem: Host-associated > Algae > Haptophytes >...
TGGCGCCTCTCATTGGCTCCGGAGTGCTCTCTGATGGCGCCTCTCATTGGCCCCGGAGTGCTCTCTGATGGCGCCTCTCATTGGCCCCGGAGTGCTCTCTGATGGCGCCTCTCATTGGCCTCGGAGTGCTCTCTGATGGCGCCTCTCATTGGCCCCGGAGTGCTCTCTGATGGCGCCTCTCATTGGCCTCGGAGTGCTCTCTGATGGCGCCTCTCATTGGCCTCGGAGTGCTCTCTGATGGCGCCTCTCATTGGCCCCGGAGTGCTCTCTGATGGCCCTCTGATTGCCTTCCTCAATTGCCTGTCGATTGCATGCTGATTGCATGCTGACCACCCCTTCTGGCTCGTGGCTCTCGCCTCCCAGTTTCCAGAGTGCTCGCGCCTCGCGCCGCCAGTGCTTCCCTTTGATGAAGTCTCCTTCTCGTACTCGGGCAAGCCCGAGGAGTTCTTGTACGAGAAGCTCAACCTGGGCGTGGATTGCGACTCGCGAGTGGCGCTGGTTGGGCCCAACGGCTGCGGCAAGTCGACGCTCCTCGCTGATTGCATGCTGATTACATGCTGATGGCCGCTGATGGCCGCTGATGGACGCTGATTGCCGCTGATTGCCTCGGGTGGCAGGTAAGTCGACGCTCCTCAAGCTCATGAGTGGTGAACTCAATCCCACAGAAGGCTCTGTGAAGAAGCACCTGCACTGTGCGCTCGGCTTGTACCAGCAGCACAGTGTGGAAGTGCTCGACCTCGACCTCTCGCCGCTCGCGTTCATGAAAAAGTCATTCCCGCCAACCGTCTGCAAACGTACAGAGGAGGTATGGCGAGGGTATCTGGCTCAGTTTGGATTCAACACGGGGCAACAGAACACGCCGATGGCCTTCCTCTCCGACGGCCAACGCTCGCGGATAGTCTTCGCTATGCTCGCCATGAAGGAACATACGGTGCTGCTCGACGAGCACACGAACCTACCTGATTGTCCTCGCTGAGGACGTGGCTGGTCGCACTTCTGAGCACAGCTTTGATGGCGCGCCTGATTGGCTCTGATTGCATGTTGATTACATGCTGAGTACATGCTGAGTACATGCTGAGTACAGCTTTGATGGCCCGCCTGATTGGCTCTGATTGCAGGTGCTGCTGCTCGACGAGCCGACGAACCACCTGGCTCTGATTGCATGCTGATTGCATGCTGATTGCATGCTGATTGCATGCTGATTGGCTCTGATTGCAGGTGCTGCTGCTCGACGAGCCGACGAACCATTTGGACGTGGACTCTGTGGATGGGCTCGCGCGCGCCATCAAGGCCTTTGGGGGCGGGGTGGTGCTCGTCTCGCACGACTTTCGGCTCATCGACCAGGTGTGCAATGAGATCTGGGTGTGCGAAAACAAGACGGTGCGTAAATATGCCGGGAGCATCCACGACTACAAAAAGGAGCTCAGCAAGAAGATAGCGGTGCACAAGGTCTGAGGGCGGCATATGGAGCGAGGAATAACGGCGCGTCGCCGTCGGGGTCGGTGGGTCGGTGGGTCGCCGGGGGGCGGCCGAGCAGATGAGTAAAAGCTCGGGTGAGCATTGTTTTGGAGGCCGCGTGTGTGTGCTGAGCTCGTTCACACGAATCATCGGAAGGGCTTTCCGCGAATCGGGGAGGAGAGGGGCGAGATTGCATTAAGGTTCTTAGGGTGCGGAAATTGCCAAAATAGGAAAACAAGGTGTTTCCGCGCCGACCGACCACGTCACCTCATCACAAATGCACTCAACACACGCTTCACCTCTCGACGAGGCGCTGCTCCCGAGCGACAACGTTCCCCCAAGCTGGTACCTGCCGCGACTCTTTCGCCAGCCGATCTTCGTGTTGCTGCCACTGGGCGTCATCGGCCCTCTTGCGGGCTGGTTCAAACAGTTGGGAGACTTGGCCACATTCGCGATCAACCTCATCGCGCTGGCACCGCTCGCGCTGCTGCTCGCAACGGCGACCGACGAGCTCGGCAAACACACGGGGCAGACCTTTGCTGGGCTCATCAACGCGAGCATGGGCAACGCGTTCGAGCTCATCATCTCACTCCAGGCGCTGCGTGCGGGGCTGCTCCGTCTCCTCCAGCTGCAGTTGCTTGGCTCGATCCTGGCGAACGCGCTGCTGCTGACGGGCGCCTGCTTCGTTGCGGGCGGCATCGCACAGCACACGCAGCAGTTCGACCGAAAGACGGTCTTCGTCACTTCGGCAGCCCTCCTCGTCGCCGTGCTCGCGCTTTGCATCCCGACTGCGTACACGGCGACGCAGCACCACTCCGGCTGCCCTGTGCCTTGCGTCTCGCCGGAGACGCTCCACATCTCTCGGTGGGCGTCCCTGTTCTTGGTCGTCTGCTACGCTATCTACCTGTACTGGTCCACCGCCACCCACCCGGCCAAGCTGCCGCCGCAGTCACCGGGTCGCGGGCCACAGCTCAGTCTGATCTCTACGATCAGCCTCACGGCGCTGGCGACGTCGTGGATCGCGCTGTGCAGTGGCGAGCTCTTCGGGGACTCGAATCAGGATGACATCAAGGCCATCGAGGGGGCGGCGGCCCAGCTCGGCGTCTCGCCGACCTTTGTCGCGCTCGTCCTCCTTCCACTCGTGGGCAATGCCGCCGAGAGCTACGCTGCAATGTCGATCGCGTACCGCGGGCGCATGGACATGGCGCTCGGGACAGCGCTCGGCTCCGCACTGCAGCTCTCGCTTGGGATCGTGCCGCTGCTCGTGCTCATCTGTTGGGGCTTTGCTCCCGACCTGCCGCTCTCTCTCGACTTCCATCCCTTCGAGGTTCGCCCGCCGCGAACCCTTGACGAACCATTGACGAACCCTTGGCGCACCTTGACGAACCCTTGACGAACCCTTGACGAGCTTTTGGCGGACCCTTGACAAACCCTTGACGAGCCCTCGAAGACACCGCCTCCCTCTCTCAGCTCTCTCTCTCTCTCTGTGTGTGTGTGTGTGTGTGTCGCTCGCTCTCTCGCATGGCTCTCGCCCCACCGGCTCCTGTGACCACCACTCAACGGCTCCTGTGACCACCACTCACCGGCTGCCGCCACGCCGCCGCCAACGGGACGGCCCGCTCCCCCGCGTTGTTGCAGGCGGTAGTGCTGCTGCTCTCCGTGCTCGTGGTCAACGGCATCGTGCGGCAGGCAGAGAGCACCTACCTCGAGGGCGTGCTACTGATTGCGAGCTATCTCATCATCGCCGTCGCCTTCTCGTATCGCTCGGTGAAGCCGGACTTTGGCATGCTGCTGGTGCGTTGATTGCCTCTGATTGAATCTGATTGCCTCTGATTGCCTGACTTTGGCATGCTACTGCTGGTGCGTTGATTGCATCTGATTGCCTCTGATTGCCTCTGATTGCCTCTGATGGCGCTTACCAAGCGATCCGAACCAACTCGATTGCTTCAATCGATCATGCCCAACCAAGCGCCCGAAGGCTTTCAGTGGATGGCGCCAACACGTCCCTTCCACGTCCCTTCCCCCACCCCACACCAAAGCTCCAGCTGATCGTGTGGCTCCGATTGCATGCAGAAATCGTGCGATGCAGTCTGCCCTGGATGGGACGATGGCAGTTTGCACTCCGAGGGACATTCCAAGTGGCGCTTGGCAAGCCCGCCGCCATCCCAAAGCCCCGAGGCATTCACCCTTGAGTTCCCTTGACCAACTGTACGGAAGCTTTTCGTAACTTCAAGAATTGGCGGCGTAATTTGGTGTCGAAAGGATACTACATGTACAGTATTGGAATTGGAAGTAATGTAGCATCATCGATGATGATGACGGCACTCAGGGTGGAGGAAAGGACGTAGCACTTCAGAGCATGAAATGAACGCTCAGGATGACGCGTTTCGTCGGTACCGAACCATGCGGAACGGTCGCGTCCACCCGACATCCGTCGACGAACGATCATCTCAACGGCCAAAAGTTTCCGACGTGGTGCCCTCGAAAACTGCGCGCTATTTGTGCCTTGGTGCCAGCCTCTGCTTTTTGGGCGTCTTCATCTACCTCATCACGTTGGGCCAGCACGAAAACGACTCAATCTCGAATGTCACGCAACCCAATCTACCGTCCGTGCCACCTTCGCTGCCGCCAGGAGCACCCACCGCCGGCACGTCGAGTTTCTCGAGCACGGGCATCTCTGAGGTGACGGCTATCGTGCTGATCGCCGGCGGCGGTTTGCTGCTGATTGCGGTCGCCGTGGTGTTTACCTTGCCGGCGCGCGGGCGGCGGCTCCGCCGCCGGCGCTTGCCGCCGCTCCCGCCACCGTCTCACGAGTCATTCGGCGGAACGACGGGCGGCAAGCGCGCTGCTGCTGACGGCGGCGAGCAGCAGCCGCGGTTGACGAGCATGCCGCCGCTTCAGCGCCATCCAGCGCCAAATCGGGCTGCCGCTCCGCCCCCTGCGCATCGTCCCGCGTTGGCCTTGATGCAAAACAAGGACGAGGCCAACGAGGCCGAGGCCGACGAGGTGCTGCGTGTCTTCCGTTGGTTCCAGACCGGCCCGCCGCCCCTCGCGATCGCGCTACGCACCCTCTCTGCGGCGTTGCAGGCACTCGGCATCGTGACGACAAGTCCCCAGCTGAACGAGGCGATCGGGCGCTACGGCGGCGCGCTTCAGGCCGGTCGGTTCGAGCTCGCTGAGTTCCGGGCGCTCGTGGCGCAGCTGACGCCGCTCGATGAGGTGCTGCGCGTCTTCCAGCTCGTCGACCGAGACGGCAGCCTGGACCTTGAGAGATCAGAGCTGTTACACGCGCTGCAGATGCTCAAGATCAGCAGCAGCGGCAGCGCGCAATCACGTCGGCTGCTCGCTCGCTTCGAGAGGGATTGCTCCCAACGGCTCGACCTCGACGCCTTCCGAAGACTCGTCGCGGAACTGCGGCGTACCCCCTCGACTCTCGCTCACTTTGAGGGGGGCATTGATGAGTAAGCATTGATGCTTTTGATGAGTAAGTAACGAGTAAAACACGCCTCCTACGACGAGACTAAAACACGCCCGGGCGGCGGCTCCGCCTCCGGGCTAGCGCGCCGGGCCCGCGCTGGACAGCGGGGAGGGGGGGGGAGCAAGCGTTGCCGGGGGTATGTGCGTATGTCCCCGCACCCCGGGGTCCCCGGACCCCGCGCGCCGCCGGCCACGACCGTCCCGGGCGCGGGGTCGACGTCGCGCGGTCTGCCGCGTGTGCAGTCTCATAATCGCGATAATGAGGTCGTCTTTGTTCATACAACACTCATCTGTCAGCGTCATAGTACACAGACCATCTCTCAGACGCACTCTCTCTCTCCGCAAACTCCTCTCTACACACTGCAGCGGCCCGCGCTCGTCTCTCCACCGGTCAGCGGTCTCCAGGTCCAACCTAGACACGAGCAGCGCGGCTAGTTACTGGTAAAATGCATCTCTTGGTATAATGAAACGAGCCGAGCTGCATTGTACTCGCCTGAATAGCGCGCCATGGATGTGGCGCCGCGCCGCCCGGCAGTTCCGTCGTCACTAGCATTACACGTGCTGCGAGAACGGAGGCACCGGATAGCGCGGATGGCTTCCTTTGCCTCGGGCAGTGGAGGCAGCCGTCTGACGGCGCGGATCGCCACGTGCACGCGTGCCCGGCCGCGCCCGTGCCGAGCGCATGCCGCGTGCCGTGCCGGGAGTGCCGGACTGGTAGTTCCCGGTATGGTACGCGGAGCGCGCGCGTGAGGACTTGGCGTACTCCGCCTTAGCAGCTTCCTCGCGTACATGGGTCTCATGGGCTCGAAGTTTGGTTGGGTCCTTCAGAAGGTCATGCGCCGCGTTGACGATCTGCTGCGCCCTCGCCGCCGCCTCCTCGTTGCCAAAGTTGCGGTCGGGATGCACCTCGAGGCAGGCGCGTCGCCAAGCCTTGTGCAGCGCATGCTCCTGGCATCCGCGGCTCACGCCCAAGGCGCCGTGCACGTCATTGAGGCCACATCGGAGCGCTCGGTCGATGGCCGATTCCGGCCCGCGCGGACTGCCGCCCGTGACATCGTGCGCCCAGTCCGCAAGGAACTCTGCACGCGACGAGTTGCCGCCTCCGCCGCCTCCGCCGCAACTGCTGCCGGCCTTGAAGGCGCCTTCCTCGCGCGGCTGCTGCTTGCTGCTGCCCGTCGGTAGCGCCTCGTCGCACGGCTGCTGCTTGCTGCGCAGGTCGACGGGGGGCTCCGATTTGCTCTGGAATTTGGCCGCCGCCACGCGCGCGCGCATCTCCGCCTCGCGCGCGTGCCTCGCCTCGTCCTCGAGCTGAGCGCGCCGGCTGGCGATGTTGCGCCGCGCCTCCTCACGCTGTGCCTCGCGCCGTGCGTTCTCCTCGGCGGTGTGCTGCGCGGCGAGCTGCGCCATCCGGCGCGCCCGCTCACGCGTCGCCTTCTCGCGGTTGCGTGCTGTCGTCTGCTCCTCCTTGAGGCGCGCCGACTGAACGGCGATCCTCTCCCTCATCGACAACCCGCCATGGTCGGCTGCAAAGGCGTCGCGGCCGCTGGCTGCAAAAGCACCCCCTCGAGCGGTCGCGTAGGCGCCAGTGCCGCGATTGGCGAAGCGACGGCGGATCGCATCACGCTCTTCATCGTCGAGCCGCGTGTTCTCATCCTGAAACGCGTTCTTTGTCGGCTGCTGCTGCTGCTGCTGCTGATGCTGCTGTTTCGGCGGCTGCGGCTCCTCGGCAAACATTGCCTTGGGCTTGCTGGGCGGCGCGTCAGCGTGGACGGACGACGTGTCACTATCTGTGCGACCGGTCATGTCTGGCCGCAGCGCCTGGGCAATCACCGTCCGCGTCGCCTCGAGGAAGACATTCATGCCGAGTTTTGGCAAAACCCAAAGTGCGCCATTTGCGAAGCCGAGCGCGGTGTAACGTTCATCAAGATAGTTCTGTCGCAGTTTTGTGCTTGGGGGCGTTTCAAAACGCGATCCGGTGAGGGGCTTTGCGACTGACCTGTTTGAGATAAGCTCGAACGTTTCTTTTTGACGAAACGACCCAAAAAGTCATGCAAGTCGTGAGCCAATCCTTCCAGAATTGTAGTTGGTTTGCGGTCCCCAAGCCGAAGTGCGCATGGAGTTCGTAGGATGGGACTGGCGGGACCCGGCCAACCGGCCGTGCCACTGCATGATTCGGCTGCCGAATCTGCAGAAGGCTGTGGAGGCGATCCTCATCTCTGGCATCGCCTTCTTTCTGCTCGAGCACATCATGGGATTCGACAAGGTCCTTTACAAGTGGTTTGTGTTTTGTAGTACGGCGAGCTGCGTGGGTGCAGTCGCAGGAATGGTGCGCACGGTGCTCGTGGGTCGAATCCTACTACTTCGGACCACACACTATCTCAAAGTTGGGAAAGTGGTGATCTTACCCAAGTTTGCATCGATGCCTGTGGAGCTTGATTTCTGTTTGGCCATCCCATCGGTAGCAATCTCGCTTGTCATTTGGATGTCCATCACCGGCTGGGTTGGTATGATCATTTCCTTCATTCTGTTGATGTGCCACGCGCTGAACATCACCGACATTTTTGCGCCATGGCAGCTATTTCCCTACCTTAGCCACCTGGACGGAGGAGAGATCCTCATGGGGTTCATCGCGCTACTATTCGCCATGGTATCCTTTGTGGCCTTCACCATCGGCCCGTGGGAGGAGGCCATGTCCATCACCTCAGAGATGCTGCCCTGTTGGGCCAAAGGCTACAACGCTGACGAGAGGAACGCCAAGCTGCAAGAGCGATATCAGACCGAGTTGGACTTTGAAGAAGCAGTGATCAAAGCAGTGATCAAACAGGACAAGGAGTCGCCACAGCAGGGCAAGAAGGCTTTGAAGATGATCGAGAACCTCAAAAGCTCTCCCTCGCCGCCAAAGTCGGCAAAGGCCAAGGCTGCTGCAGCTGTGGAGGATGCAAAGGCCAAGGCCAAGGCTGCGTCGGCTGCTGCGGCTGCGTCGGCCGCTGCCTCGCCCACCAAGCCCGGTGCGGCTGCGGCCTCGAGTGCTACGACGCCAGCGGAGAGTGCCACGCCCGCCAAGCCCGTGGCAATTTCCCGCCAAACATCGATGGTCATGAGTGCCACGCCTGCCGCCGTTGTCGGTGCCGCTGCGGCTGCGTCCATGATGTATACGCCCGCCGCCGACGGCCGCGGCTACGGCAAACTGGAGGAGGAGGACGACGTCAACGCAGACGACGATAACGACGATATGGACGGCGACGATATGGACGACGATAACGACGATTTTTACGACAACGATGACGACGATGATGATGATGATGACGAGGAGGAGTAGTGTGTTTTCGGAAAGCGAGCGAGTATGCATGCTTGCTTGCTGGGGGGGCCGGAGTTGTGTGGCTGTGCTTCTTGCCGTTCGGCAATCCCAAATAGGGAAAACCCCAAAAGGGAAAAGTAATCCATCGCGGAGAGCGAGAGTCGAGGAATGCATGTGAGCGAAGCCGCGAGCGTGGCCAATGGGGTGCAGCTCCTCCAAGGGAAATCTGGTCAGAGTTGATTTGCCAGAGGCGACCTCGCCTGACGATGTCGACTTCTCGCTCAACGAGCCACTCCTTCTGCGCCTTGTCTCGGCGTGCAACATGCCGTCAATGGACCTCACCTCCGAGTCGGATGTCTACGCCATTGTGTCGCTCACTCCCAAGGATGCCAAGAAGCCAAGCGCGACCCACAAGTGGCCTGTCCGATGGGATGCGACCAACCCGCTCTGGGACTCGTGCCGCCTTTTCAGCGCGCCGAATCCGATTAAGGGCTCCGACAAGATCGACCTGCGCTTCTTGGACTGCGACGATAACCCTAACCCGCTTGACGGGGACGATCTGATCGGAACGGCCTCGTGCAGCGTCGCGCAGCTGCCCGTTGGCAAGCAAGTCACGCTGCCCATCGGGCTGAGCGCCTCGGCCAATCGCTACACGAGCGACACGGGCGCCGCCTCGTGCGTCGTCATGCGTGAGTCGGCGACGATGGCACCGCCGCGCAAGACTATCTACATCGTGCGGCACGGCGAGTCGGTGTGGAACAAGGCGCAGAATGACAAGGATGTGGTCGCCATGCTCTCCGATGTCGACCATCCGCTCAACGAGATGGGCCGTGCGCAAGCGGAAGGCCTGCGTGGCGCGCTTGCCGCAGCGGTAGCCTCAGGCGCGCCCGTGCCGGCGGCCACGGCTGTGGCCGCGCCCGCCGCGGCGAGCACACCCGAGCAACTGGCCGCTGCTGGCATCGTCGAGGATGCCCGCAGTGCCGGTCTAGATACGAGCAAGGCTGTACCCGCCTGGCTGGCCAACCTCGACCTCCCGGCGCCTACGGCCGCGGCACTGCGCGCGGCGGTTGAGGCCGTTGCCGAGGTTGCGCCCGAGGTTGATGCACGTGCGCCCTCAGTGGTCGAGCCCGCGGCGGTGGAGCCCGCGATCTCCCCGGTGAGCTCGATGACGGACGAGGCGCAGCGACTTCTGCGCGCGGAGCTCATCATGTGCAGCCCACTCACACGCGCCATCGAGACCTGCCTCATAGGCCTTCAACCGCTCCTGCTGCCTGCGCATCCAGTGGAGGGCGGGTCTGCAGCTGAGACTGGCAGCAGCGGCAGGCACGGGGTGCTGCTGAACCCGAACCTGCGTGAGAAGCGCAACTTTGGCGGCAAGGACAGCAGCGGAAAGTGGGTTGGGAGTGCGATCCAGAGCGGGGTGCATGCAGAGCTCACCAAACTGTACGCGGACACCCCGAGCGTGGCCGAGTCGCTCAAGAAGGTCCCGCTCGAGCTCAGCTACGTGCAGAACCAGTGGTGGCTCGGCTCCAAAGAGTCCGAGAAGCATGTGGCCGAGCGCATCGGCGAGCTCTTGGCGCAGGTGCTTGCCCGTGAGTGCCATGGATGTCGCGCATAGTGCTCACGACGGCGCCCCGTGAGTGCCATTGGCCGCGCGCCGTCGTGAGCGTCGTCGTGAGTGCCATGGATGTCGCGCGCAGTGCTCACGACGGCGCTCGATGTAGGCCAGCGATGCGAGTGCTCACGACGGCGCCCGACCTTGCCCACAGGTTCGCTTCGCGCCGCAGCGATCGATCGTGCTCGTCGGCCACTCGCATTACTTCCGCGAGTTGCTTCGTCACTTCCGCTCAGACCAGTGCGTGGCACTTGACGCGTCGGGCTTTCCCATCGAGCCCAAAGACCTGGACGCGAAGAAGCTGAGCAATGCTGGGATTGCGCGCGTCGAGCTGGACTTTGAAGCGAGCGAGGTGACGCCCGTGCGTGAGTTTCAGCTCCTCTTCCAAACGGAGCTCATCAAATAAGCTGCTGACAGAGGGCCATGCAAGGCCTCGGCCCGGCCCCGGTACGCACGCGGGCGGCGTACTGGTACTCCGTACTCTTCTACTCTACAGCAAGTCCAATTAACCCTCCAATTTGGCGCATGGGGTTGTCCTGGGGATTATGTTGAGTATATGTTGAACAAGACTGATTTGTGTTTGAAACTCATACAGATAGAGTGATAAAGTGATAGACTCACGTGCCCCCTGAGCGATCTACCGCGGGGCCTCAGATCTATACCGCGCGCCCATCTATGGTGCGAGGAGAGGCAGTGTACGGTTTGCTCAACGGTCGCGCGAGCGCTTAGTACTATTGACCTGGTCGCTTCGGCGCCTCGGGCACGTGGACGCGCTCGATCGGCGCGCCCGTGATCGGGTCGTACCCCGTCGAGGTCATGCGCCGCTGCAGGTGCTCAGCGCGCAACGCGCCGCGGTATCGCAAGCTCTCGTCGCTGTAGCGCAGGCGCTCGCCGTCGTGGCCGTCGTCGTAGCGCAGGTTGATCGGGTTGTAGGGCATGCTCGTCTTGTTCGAGCGCGCGAACGAGTGGTTCTCGCGCATCTCCTCGAGCCGCCGCTGCTCCATCTGATGCTGCGTCTCGATCGTGCGCCATCGCACCTCCTCATTCTGCGCACGAACCATCCGGCGGTTGTAGAACATCTGCTCCTTCTTGTTGACCGCCGCGTCGCGCTCCATCTTGTTGAGGGCCACTCCGTCCGTCACAAACCGATCCGCATCCGCAATGTAGCTCAGAGAGTCGGGCTGGGGCGTGACTCCGCCCTCCTCGTACACATAGTAGCTCTCCCTCCGTTGCCCCAGCCGCATCTTCTCCAGGTCGTCGCGGAACAGGGCTGCCTGCCGCTCCTTGCGGGTCTGCGGTGCAATATTGACCTGCGCGAGCAGAGAGGTGAGCGCCAGGCAGAATTGCGTCAGCACCACGGCGCTGGGTCTGTACGGCAGCGGCGCAGCGGAGCGGAGCCAGGCCTGGCACGGCCGCCACCAAGGAGCGGCTGCTGGGCGGCGAGTGAGGTGGTGCGGGCACGCACCACGGGGCCGAGCTCAGGATTTGGTCGCCGCATCTCGAGCGGCACTGCGTGCATGGCTCAGAGGGCAACTTGGACGCTGCAGTTGTGACGGAGGGTGAGAAGTGCAACGCAACGGCGTTTCTTGACCAAAGTCAGTTTCGTCGCGGTACCCCCTTTCCAAACCCGGCCTCAAGGGCGGCTCCGCACCCACCGTGTCAACACAAGTACTGAGAAGTCGCTCGCTCGGGTTACTCAATTTCCGGTCGGGAATCACGTATCAAGGGAATCAACAAGGCGGATAAGGCATCGTAGAGATTCACGCTTTCACGGATTCCCGGGAGGGCGAGTTCAGGCAATGGGTTCAGGTTACAGGTTGGACTAAATTAAGTAATGAGCAATTGGTAATATGAGCTCACAACCCTTCCGGGATTCCGGGATACCCGATAACCCACCCTCCCACTTTCCACGGCATGCCTACAGAGGCACCGTCACATGCTTCGGCACCCTCCCGCCCTCTTCCACGGCCACGCCGCACTCACCGGCGGCGCTGCGCGTAGCAGCTGCCCGGGCCGGGTGGCGCGCTGCGCGCCTTCGCGTTCTTGACCGGTGCCGCCGCCACGCCCCTCTCGAGCAGCCGGCAGCGGAAGTCAAGGAGACGAGCCTCGGTATCGTCGGGCACCCCGATCGTGTCCGCTCGAGCGCTCCACAACTTCTCCGCGATGGCCGCCTGCTTGGGCCACACGGTCTGCTGCAAGTCAGAGCCGTCCACAGTCTCGCCCCACACTGCGGTTGTGACGAGACTCGAGGCGGATCACGCGTCACACGGCGAGATACGACGAGATACGACGAGATAGGCGGGAGGAGATCGGAGGAGATCGGAGGAGATCGGAGGAGATCGGAGGAGATCGGAGGAGATCGGGAGAGATGGGAGGAGATGGGAGGAGATGGGAGGAGTCGCTGAGAGATGCGGCGATATGCGCTCCATTGAGTCGATCCGAGGCACTCAGAGGCACTCAGAGGCACTCAGAGGCACGCAGGGGCAACTCAGAGGCACACAGGAGCAACTCAGGGGCACTCAGGGTCGCTCAGAGGCACCCAGAGGCACCCAGAGGCACCCAGAGGCACTCCGAGGCACTCCCTCCGAGCTGCGTACTCTCGCCGTGCCCGCCCAGGATCTTGTGGCAGAGCGCATCTGGCACGTCGTGGCACGGCTCGTTCCGGTAGACCGCGTCCCAGGTGACGTCGAGATTATCGAGGTACCACGAGGTCGCGTCATACCCCACGTTGCGCAGCACATCGTACCCGTCGGCGAGCACCTCAGTCACGTTCGTGTCGTCCTTCCACACGTGAACCACCGTGTTCTTGGGCAGGGTTGCCTTGAAGTGATCGAAGACCTCGCTCCACTGCACTGGACGCTTCCCTTTGGAGGTGGCGATCGCTGCGGCCTTCTTGACGAAATAGGCGTACGCGCCGTCGGCGGTGAGACTCTGCTCCCTCATCCACTGCGCGATGGAAGGTGTCCTGTCCCAGCACTGCGTGTTCACCTCGTCCCCGCCCAGGTGCATGAAGTCGTCGGGGAAGAGCGCCGCCGCTTCCGTCAGAAGGTCATCAATCACTTGGAACGTGTAATTGCTTGCGACATTGAGTGGTGTCTGGCAGGTGGCGGACGGGCACATGCTCGGCTCGCCCTTGCACCAGCTCGTGCCGTGGCCAGGCATGTCGAACTCGACCATCACGCGCACGCCGCGCAGCCGCGCATACTCGACAATGGAGCGCACGTCGGACTGGGTGTACCGTTGCGAAGTCGCGTACGCGGCGCTCCACAACTTCGGGTGAGAGAGCACCTGCAGGGAAGACGGCAAGGGGCGCGTCATGTACTTTGTGCCCGGCGCAGCGCGTCATGTACCATGTGCCCGGCGCAGCGCGTCATGTACCATGTGCCCGGCGCAGCGCGTCATGTACCATGTGCCCGGCGCAAGCCGAGGCCATCAAAGGTCATCAGAGGCCATCAGAGGCCATCATTTGACCTGGAAAGGGAAAGACTGGTCATCAGAGGTCATCAAAGGTCATCAGTGGTCATCAGAGGTCATCAGAGGCCATCATTTGACCTGGAAAGGGAAAGACTGGTCATCGACCATGTGCCAGTGAAGGACGTTGAGCTTCGCGTTCGTCAGGGAATCGATGATGGCGCGGAGGGAGGCGAGCGGCTGGTAGTGGCGAGCGGTGTCGACCATCAGCCCACGGTGCGCGAAGCGCGGTGCGTCCATGATGTGGTATGGCGCGCCGTCGACGACGTAACCGTCGGTTTCGAAGTCGAAGCGGACGAGCTGTGAAAAGGTCTCGAGTGCACGCAGGGCGCCGAAGACGGTCTTCGCGGTCGCGTTGGCGGTGACGCCGTCGCCGATCGGGATGTCGAGCGTGTAGCTCTCGTCCGTGCCGATCGTGGGCGGCGCCTCGTTGAGGCTGTCCACAGTCAGCATCAGGCCGGTGATGCCGGAAGGCGTCGACGCCATGCTGTTGGACGTATGCGGGAAGGTGATCGACTTGTAGCGCTCAAAGTTGTACGTCAGCAGTGGCGACTGGAGGCCACCAGCAAGAGAAAAGAAGCTGCTCGATGGCGTGACCTTCACGAGCGACTTGCCCGAAGTAACCGACGCCGGCCGAGGCCACAGATAGAGCGGGTTCACGGTGGGCTTCGGATGATCCTGCTTCACGTACAGGTCGCACGCGGGCTCTGATTTGATGTTCTGAATGCAATCAGTCTTCTTGATGATCCCGTTGGTGTTGAAACCGCCGCACCCCGACGTGGCGAGGCAGCACGCCTCGAGGCCCGCGACATCGCCCTTGTGCTCTTTGCCACACGCAGGCTGCGGGTCGACGTCATCATAGCCACAGTCAGAGGTCGGATACGGCCACCAGTACACGGCGTCACCGGCGGTAGTGGCAGCGCCAGAGCCGCTCGTCGGCAGCGTTGAGACTAGCGGCAGAAGCACAAGGATTGTCGCCGAGAAGGCCATCATCATCTTCCCGTCGGGCGCTCCGAAGTTGCGCGGATGTGCCAACAAAATGAAGAAACGCCGAGTTGAGCACTACTTCGGGACGTCGGCCGGTGACGCCACGTCCTGAGTCCTGACGGCCCTTTGTCGCCTGTGAGCGGACCACCGTGTGTGCGGTCTTTAAAAATGATTCTATTGAGCTCTCCAACCCATCGTCCGTACCTCTCTCTGAAGCCCAGCGGCAGGGCAAGTTCTCTCTCTCGCTCGCTCCACGGTGCTCGACTCGTGCTCCGCACGCACCTGCCACCTCGCCGCCTCGATCGATCTCAGGTCGATCTCACCCTCTGTCACGCTGGGGCATGTGCATTCTGCTTACGCCGCGTTGGAGGGCAGCCAGAGCTTGCCAGCACTGACCTTGCCCTCGAGGAGCGCCTTGTAGAAACCGTGGGTCTCGGCGATGACGGCCTTCGTCTTCGCCGCATTGAGCGCTTTCTCGCCATGTCCGAAGCCGTTGATCGGCTTGCCGTCGGGCGTCTTGTACCAGCGAAACCATTCCCGGATACCCGAGACGGTGCCAGGGTAGAACTTCTCGATGTCGTCGACGTCGTTGATCGCGGCGGCGTGCTCGTCGGCCGCGTTGATCGCGATCACCTTCCAGTCGAGCTCGCCGTCGTCGATCATCGAGAGGCAGCCGAGCACTTTCACCGGCGTGAACGAGCCCATGTCGAGCGAGGCCTTGCCGATCTCGACGACGTCGACCGGGTCGTTGTCGCCGAAGGCGCCGTTTACGTCGGCATCGCCCTTGTGGTTCGGATCCTCCCATGTCTGCGGCAGGCAGCCGTAGTTCCAGAAGATGGGGCCGTGATACAGGCGGGCCTTGCCCTTCTTCTCGTCCTGCTTGATCGGGTTGCCAGGCGACTTGGTGTCCACCTCCATCTTTTTCAAGGTCATCTTCGGGATCTCAGTGAGCATGTTGTACATGCCGCCCTCGAGCATGAGCGGCATGTCGTGCCACGGCGAGACGACCTTGCCGCCCATCATGAAGGTCATCTTGTAGTCCGTGGTGCCGAACTCGCCCGATTCCGAGCGCTCGACGGCAGCCATCGAAGTGAAGCCGCCGCGCGTGCTGAGCGCGCGCAGCGCGCGCATCGTCGGCACGCGCGGGGCGCCATGCAGCTGGAGCGCGTGCGTTGAGATGGACAAAGCCGCGACGAGGGAGACGCGCAGCATGGGGACACGGAGTTTGGTTCACGTTCAGTCGGAGATGTGTGGAGATGTGGGCTCCGTGTTTCCGCAGTTTGGGTTCCACATGATAAGAGTGGATCGTTGCCTGATTACAGTGGTGTGCAGATGGGGTTCCAGTCGTGTGTCGTGTGAGACGCACTTCACGAACGCCCACGAGCACGCCCTTGCGCAAATGCGGAGGGCTCTTCCACGAGCCTTTTCCACGGTTGCGCTGCGCTCTGCCGAATTGGTGAGCGGCAGCAGTCCATCGTCGATGCCGCGAGTCGTGCTGCGTTGGGCCGATGGCGCCGAGCGCACGCTTCATCCTCTCTGGCTGCGAGACAATTGCCCGCATCGCCGCCACCCGGGCACGCGCCAGAAGCTGGGCACGCCCGCAGACGTGCCCAAGGCGGTTCAAATCGCGGCGCTCGATGCGAGCGACGGTTCGCTCACCATCCGATGGCATGATTACGATCAGACGAGCACCTTTTCCTCAGCGTGGCTACGCGAGCTCGGCAGCGTCGAGACGAGCGAGGGCACGAGCGGGAGCTCAGACGAGCTGCTGCCGCCGCATGTGCTGCGCGTGAGCTTCGACGAGCTGCGCGACGGCAGCGCGGCGGCGCGCTGGCGCTGGATCGAGATGCTCGCCGAGCACGGCACCACGATTGTTGAGGCCGTGCCGACGACGGTCACGCGCTCAGGCGACGCCGTGGCCGGCATCGGGTCCGTCGTGCCGTCGCCGGCGAGAGCGAGCGAAGGGGAGGTTGTCGACGGCGTGCGGTATGTGGCGGAGCTGCTTGGCCCGATGCAGCCGAACATCTACGGCGAGATCTTCAACGTCATCTCCAAGGGCGAGAAGGCCGAGAACATCGCGTATACGTCCTTGGCCCTTGGGCCTCATATGGATCTGCCTTATTACGAGTCTCCAGCGGGCGTGCAGCTGCTGCACTGTCTGCGCTTCGATGAGCAGGTGCTGGGCGGCGAGACGTATGTCATCGACGCCTTCGCCGTCGCCGAAGCCTTCCGACGCGCCGAGCCGGGCGCCTTCGAGGTCCTCGCTAGCGTGCCTGCGACCTTCATCAAGGTGATTGCCTCTTGATTGCCTCCCTCATCAGGTACGACTCCGAGAACGATGAGTGGATGGAGGGCGATGGCCATTGATGATGACCACTGATGATGACCTCTTGATTGCCTCCCTCATCAGGTACGTCGGAGTGCCCCTGACTGCCTCTTGATTGCCTCCCTCATCAGGATCACTCCGACCGCGACTATCCCGTCCTCATGTCCTACCAACGGCCTCACCTCGCGGTCGAGCCTCTCTCGCGCCGACTGACCGGCTTCTTCTGGTCGCCTGAGTTCGAAGGCCCGCTGCGCTGTGAGGCTCTCTCGCCGAGCGACGTCGAGGCATATTACGAAGCCTACCGGCGGCTGCATGCAGCCATCGATCGCGCGCCGAAACTCAAGTTTCGGCTGCGCCCAGGCGAGATGCTCGTGTTCAACAACCGGCGCATGCTGCACGGGCGCGATTCCTTCTCGCTCGGCGACGGCGGTGGCCGGCATCTGCGCGGCGGGTACGTCAATATCGATGAGCTGTCGAACCGTTACAACCTGCTTCGTCGCGCCATGACAGGCGCGAGCAGCGGCGCCGCCGTCCTCGGCAATCAGGATTGGAGTCGTGTGGGCATCAGCCTGCCGCCGAGATCTACGCCGAGATCGACGTCCTGAGGCAATCAGGACTGGAGTCGTGTGGGCATCGGCCTATACCGCCTATACCGCCTATTCCGCCCCCCATACCGCCTTAACCGAGAAGGTAAGATCCGATGTCCGTTGAATCCGGAGCATATCCGAGAGGCCCCTGAAACGTGTTCTAAGTACGATGTAGTCGTTAAGGCCCGGCCAATTGGGCCCGGCGCGACTACTAACGATCCGTCGATCACGGGCGCCCCGTGCCCCCCGGCGGCCCCCGCCCGTGCGCGCCGCGCGCCCCGGCGCCGGTGCGGGCCCCGGCGCGCACCCGCGCGCACCCGCCGGTACGATGCGCGCGCCCGCGCGCGCCCGGCGGCCGGCCACGGATACCCGCGGCGCGGCCGGCCGTGCGTGTGCCGCCGGCTCCCGGCGCCGCGGGACGGGGAAGACACTGGAGAGGACCGGCGTATGTGGGGAAAACACACGAATTCAACGCCGGCCACATACACACACACACACACATTGAACATCATAGCTCGTCGGCACACAGCCATCGATAGGGATGGACGGACTCGACTCACTACGCACTTCTCTGATGCACGCGCATTGTTCATGTTGCGGCCGTGAAGGAACCACTCGTTCACAGGCCTAGGCATCCAATAGAGCATGCGAGACTGGGATACGCCGAGCAGACGGGCTGGCAAGAGCGTCCCACTACGAGAGCGTGGTGATAGAGCAGTCCGTGCTGCTGCACACCTCACGGAGAGTCGCACTGGGACTCGACTCGAGTGAGATCCTGCCAGTTCACCCAACGCTGCCACTCGTGCTCGAGCGATTCGTGCTCGGCCGGGTTCCGCTCGTTGAGGCCCCAGGCGTCCTCCCACGAAGTGGCATCCTTCCAGTCCCTGGATGGCCGGCAGGCCTGGACCACGGGCGAGATGGATTGGGACGCGGCGAACGCCATCACCTTCACCGGGGGCCGATACCGTGACGCCTGAGTGGGCGCCTCCGGCCGCTTCGGGCTCACTTGTTGCTGGGCTGTCATCGCGAACACGGAGATGTCGCCCAACAATGCACCGATGCGTGTTGCTCGCGGGATTCGTGTGGAGCGACTTTTTGTCGACTTTCAACTTTTCGAAACCGTTTCACGTGCGTTTCATTTCATAGTCCAAAGTTATGCCCTCCCTCCGTCTCAAAGGACGCGGCTCCGCAGCGTCTGTGCGTCAAGCTGTGCGTGCGAAAGTTGTACTGCTGTGAACCCGCGCCCAGCGGGCGGGCGCCCGCGGTATTGACGGTCACGGGTATGTGCAGGTACTTGTCGTCGCGCGGCGCGCGCGCGCTTCGCGCGCCGCTTTGCTGCTGTGTCACACCTGACGCTTAGACAAATCGCGATATGATACGTACCCGTGCGCACGAGCCTTTTTGATAGCGGGCCGAACCCGGGCCGATGAAGGCACTCGGCTATAGCCAGCTATAGCAGCTACTGCCACTCCGTCAATGCACTCCGTGTCTCCGTCGTTCGAGCCACTCAGCTTGGAGCCGGCTCATCTTAACCAAAGTGGCAACATGGAGCGAGTGTCCGGAACCTGAGTGCTGAGCCCTGAGGCGTGGGGACGCACTTCTCAGCTGTACATGTAGGCAGCACGGACCGGGATGTGCCGCCGCCCACGGAACGACCGCACGGAACGTGAGAGGTGCCCCCACGGAACGGTGGGGGCACCTCTCACGGAACGACCCTGAGATGTTGGCCTTTCTGACTGATTGAATCTCTGTAGACACTCACTTGCTGGACACTCACACCCCATTCGAACGAAACGCTCGGTCGCACAGGAAAACAGGAGCCCGAACTGCGAAATCACGCCTATGTCTGCGCCACCCACGGTGTTTCTCATCGGGGTTCGGTTTTGTGCGTTTGCAGAGCATGACGCAATCACGCCGGAGTTGCATTTCACATCTCGAGACGCGACGTGCGCGCGACGGCCGTGTACAATGGCCGAGGCAGCGTCGAGCTCGTCGTCGAGCGCGCCTGCAAATCGCCAACCGCACCTCTCAAAGCAAGACCTGGCGACGCTGAATCCAGCTGAGCTGACGCCGCTCTCGCCCACGGTCATCAGCCGGCAGGCCACCATCAACATCGGTGTGCAACTGCAGCCCGCGCAGCGCAGCCGCTCACTTGCCCTGCGTGCGCTGCGGACGCAGCCGCCTCTCCTCTGCGGTCGACGAGGCCTGACGCGCGCTGCCCGCCTCGCCCGCAGGCACCATCGGCCACGTGGCTCACGGCAAATCCACCGTCGTCAAGGCCATCTCCGGAGTGCACACCGTGCGCTTCAAGAACGAGCTCGAGCGCAACATCACCATCAAGCTGGGCTACGCGAACGCCAAGATCTACCAATGCAAAGACCCAGAGTGCCCGCGACCGGGGAACTTCATTACGCGCGGCTCGTCCGCGGAGGACGTGGTCACGCAGGGCAAGTGGACGTACGAGCTCGTGCGGCACGTGTCGTTCGTTGACTGCCCTGGCCACGACATTCTCATGGCGACCATGCTCAACGGTGCGGCGGTGATGGACGCGGCGCTGCTGCTGATCGCGGGCAACGAGCCGTGCCCGCAGCCGCAGACCTCCGAACACCTCGCCGCCGTCGAGATCATGAAGCTGCAGCACATCATCATCCTGCAGAACAAGATCGATCTTGTCAAGGAAGCGGCCGCGCTGCAGCAGCATGAGGATATCAAAGCGTTCGTCAAGGGGACGGTGGCCGACTCTGCGCCGGTGGTACCCATCTCGGCGCAGCTGCGCTACAACATCGATGTCGTCGCCGAGTACATCACCACCCATATCCCGGTACCGGTGCGCGACTTCACCTGCGCGCCGAAGATGATCGTGATCCGCTCCTTTGATGTCAACAAACCTGGAGAGGAAGTGCAGGACCTGCGTGGCGGCGTGGCGGGCGGCTCGATCCTGCAGGGCGTGCTCAAGCTCGGGCAGGAGATTGAGATCCGCCCGGGCATCATCTCGCGCGGCGCGAACGGCACTGTGCGGTGTGTGCCGCTCTTCACACGCATCCTCTCGCTGTTTGCTGAGCAGAACGACTTGCAGTATGCGGTGCCGGGCGGCCTGATTGGTGTTGGGACGCTCATCGACCCGACGCTCACGCGCGCCGACCGACTTGTGGGCCAAGTGCTCGGCGCCGTGGATGCCCTGCCCCAGATCTACACGGAGATCGAGGTGAGCTACTACTTGCTGCGCCGGCTGCTGGGCGTCAAAACCGCCGATGGGGAGAAACAAGGGAAGGTGCAGAAGCTGGCCAAGGGCGAGATTCTAATGGTCAACATTGGCTCGACGTCGACGGGCGGGCGCATCCAGGCCGTCCGCGCCGACCTCGCCAAGATCGCGCTGACCGCCCCCGTGTGTACGTCCGAAAAGGAGAAGATTGCGCTCTCGCGCCGCGTCGACAAGCACTGGCGCCTCATCGGGTGGGGTGAGATCAACCGCGGCCTGACCATCGAGCCTTCGAAGCCGTGAGAGGAGTGGAGCGGCGCGCGTTGGGTGGGCCGGCGGGCGCGAGGCGGGCGCCAGGCTCCCAAGGGATTGTCGAAGGCTGACCGTTGGCTGACCCCTCAAGCGCGGCGCCGGCGCAGGAGCGAGCGGAAGAGAGGTCGTTTCACGTCTGCCCCGCGCGCGGCGATGGGTCGGTCCCTGACACTCTCATTCGTGTCTACGATGCGCGCACATCCTTCGAGTCGACCGACGTACATATCTGCCTTCGACTCGCGTCTGGTACGTTCGCCGCGACTCGACCCCTCAGAGTCTTTTCCGCGGAGCTCCGCGGAACGCGAACGTGTCTCGCTCGCCGCCTTCCCGTCACGGCGCTCGGCGGGTCGCTCGCGGCGGCTCTGCTCGTGCTCCGGTGCTCGGCGCCGCACGCATGCGATCCGATGCAGTCACTCTTGCCTGCCGCGCGAACCGCGATCGGCAACTGAATCGTAAACGTAATCATGTTTCTCTTATCCGTTAGGCCGTTCAGCACAATGACCGCTCGTGTGCACACAAAATGTAATTCGCGGACTCCACGCCAGCACCTGCCAAATCCGCGCGCGCGCTTCGAGCCACACCACAGGTACGGAATTCGGATAACGTTGAGTGGTTCGGTGACGACGGTGTGCCACCCGCGCAGATCAGTCTCGGTGCTGTGCCCCGTGCGGCCTCCGCCCCCGCCGCCCGCCACCCGCGTGCCCCTTGAGCGTGTATGCTGCTGGCGTCGCCTAGCACTCGCCGTTGAGCGCCATGCGGAAGGACTGCACTGAGACCATGCCTCGGGGATCCAGCCTCTGCGCGCGCGCGTATGCATCCGATGCGACCGCGTCGTCGAGGTCGAAGCCGGCGGAGCGGAAGATGTCGATGAGCTCCGCCTTGCTCGTCGCCGAGAGGAAGTCCGCCTGCGTCACGCCGCCGTCAGAGAAGCGCGGCGGATAGAGGAGCGTGCCGGCGCCAGACTCGTCGCCATAGTTCTGATGGTCCGCCACGCTCTTCAGCATGGGAGCGGAGATGTCGGAGCGGATGGAGGGCACGCCGAAGACGCGGTTCGGGTCGCCCTGGTTGCGCCATCCCGGCCGCACCGACTTGCCCAAGTCCTTGTCCGGCATCTGCTCCTCCGGTGGATAGTTGCCAATGCACTCACGCACGCCCCACTCAGGCCCCTTCTGCGAAGCCACGCCGAACATGTGCTGCGGGTCGGTGTACTTGCCGAAGCCGAGGTTTTTGACGGTGCCCAGGCCCTCGCTCGCGAGCTCGCGGTAGTCCTCGAGCAGCTTCTCGACCACAACGTCCGGCCGCTTCCAATGCGGATCGAGGCCCGGGTTGAACGCCTTGGCCACGCCGGCCTTCTCACCCTCCTTGACGGCGCCGCCGAACCGGTACTGCGCCGGGTCGATCATGCCCTCCTGGTCCACCCAGTTGTAGCCGCGGTGGCGCTGCTCGCCGGGCAGGTAGTTGGCGTGAGACTTGATGTACATTTGGCGCTCCTCCTCGGGAACGATACGCTCGAGCGGGTGCAGCAGGCGCTTCGTCTGGTCGCCCGCTACCTCCTGCGGCGTCCCCTTGCCAAAGCCGTTTGTCAAGACAGCGCTGGGCAGCTCGTGACCGCGCACGTACTGCTTGCCCAGCGGCTCGCGCTTGCTCGACTGGTAGATCGCCTCCTTCTTGGCCTCAGCCAGGGCGAGCAGCATAGACTTGGGCGCGGTGTTCATGATCTCGTGCACTTTGACGCCGACCGGCTCGGAGCGGCCGTACACCTCGAGGCGCTTGAAGTCGGTGTCCTCGGCCACACCCGGATGGAGGATCACCCTGCCCGGAGTGAAGTCCGTGCGCCACTTCAAAATGTGCTCCGGGCACGGCTCCTTCATTTTTTTGTTGTAGATCTCCGGCTTGAGCGTGACCTCGCACGACTCGCCATCGCCGCCGCCGCCGATGCCGGCGGCCTTTAGGTGCGGCATACTGTCGGTGGGGTGCGAATGGCCCGACGCTTTGATCGACATGTCGTCGGCGCGCTGGCACCGGCGAGCGTGTGCAACACAACCGAGAGGAGGGAGCCGTCTGGCGCAAACGAACGCTTCCCCCTTCAATTCTCGTTGTTTCTGTGCACAGAGGCTTCTCTGTCCTCGACACCTCGTCGCCAAGTGGTATGCCGCACGCCTGCTCGCACACGTCCTGCGCCCGTCGGCGAGCGCGCGGCTTCTCGCCGCGTCTGTCCGAGTGGCCTCTGCGGTGTCCTGCAAGCCACGCATACGCTGACGCATCTCGCGACCGCTCTCACTCACATTCGCAGCACCATGGCGGTCGGAAAGAACAAGCGCCTGTCGAAGGGCAAGAAGGGCAAAGGCAAGAAGGTGCTCGATCCGTTCCTGAAGAAGGAGTGGTACGACATCAAGGTGCCGTCCAACTTCTCCGTTCGCAGCTGCGGCAAGACGCCAGTCACCCGGTCATCGGGCTCAAGTGCGCGAGCTCCGCCAGATTGAACCCGAGCACGCGCAGCGCCAGCGGAGACCAATTGAGCAACGAAGGGGTCGAAGGCGGCGAACGCTGCATCGGACGTGCCACCTCAGATCGAGGTGGCGGACGCTGCAGGCGGCGGCGCAGTACGTAGAAGCCGTCGACGGCGGCAGCAGCAGCAGCGGCGGCAGCTAGGATAGCAGACTGAGCGCGGCAGCAGCCGCGCGCGCTCAGATGCAGACGCCGCTGTGCCGGCACCAGTCGTTGGCCGTCAGAGCGGCGCTGCGTGAGCGCGCTGCGATGGTTGACGACGGCTGGCGGCGGCTGGTCCAGCTAGCTAGAGCCGTGCGCTCGCGCAGCAGCTGGTCCGCCTCTGCATGCTGTGGTCGCCGCAGATCCGCTCAGCTCGCTGCGTCAGAGCTCCTCGGTGGCAGCGGCGGCGGCCCTTGCTGCCTGCCCACACGTGATGAATCCGTGCTCTTGCATTCGTGCATGCCGCCTCCCCTGACCTTCGGGCGCTCCCCTCGTCTCTCGTGCGCGTAGAGCTCGCTTCGGACTCTCTCAAGGGACGCGTCTTCGAGCTCAACCTGGCGGACATGAACAAGGATGAGGACCAGGCGTACCGCAAGATGTACATGCAGTGCGAGGAGGTGCAGGGGAAAGGCTGCCTAACGAACTTTTACGGCATGGACTTCACCACCGACAAGCTCCGCTCGATGGTGCGCAAGTGGCAGTCGCTCATCGAGGCGAGCGTGGACGTGAAGACGATGGACGGGTACGTCATGCGCCTCTTCTGCATCGGCTTCACGATGAAGTGCAAGAACCAGCTCAAGAAGACGTGCTACGCCGGCGCGGGGCAGCAGAAGATCATCCGCAAGAAGATGCGCGAGATCATGACGCGCGAGGCCACCTCGTGCGAGCTGCAGGAGCTTGTCAACAAGTTCATTCCCGAGGTGATTGGTAAGGAGATCCAGAAGGCCTGCTTCAGCACTTACCCGCTGCAGAATGTGTACATCCGCAAGGTCAAGATGCTCAAGAAGCCGAAGTTTGACCTGACCAAGCTGCTCGACGTGCACGGCGACAACGGCCTCGCGCCCGTGGGTGGCAAGGTGGACGTGGGCGAGAAGGTGGTTGCAGACCTGGGCGAGGGCATGGAGAAAAAGGAGGTCATCGGCGCCGATTGAGCCGCCGAGGTCGTGAGCGACCGAGGACGGCATGGAACACTGTCCCGCGCGAGGCCCACAACCAGCCCTCCACCCCCCTCTTGGCACCCCGGAAATAGTAGTCCCGTGGCGTAGGCGCCTCGGTTCCGTGGGAGGCACGAGAGGCAGCCGTGTGGCCGTGATCTGGTCTGGCGGTGTGCACCTCTCTACTATATCGGGTGCGGCGCGCGCGCATGTGAGTATAGTGCTGGCCGTCACCGTGGCTCTCGCATGTCTTCAATTGAGTTCATTGTCACAGATCCGAGATCGAGGCGCCGTCGCGGCGTCATCTCTTCGCGTGAGCCTCTCCGTGGACCGCGGAGCTGGCGTGTTCACGCATCATGACGTCCGTGGTGGACATCACGGACAGTGCGGGCGGCGGCTCAGGCTACAACAACTTCGACCATCGCGTCATCGTTTGGCCGGTGCGCGTGTGCCGCAGCCTCTCTCAGCGGGAATCTCTCGTGACGCTGCCGACTGCTGGTGCCGCAGGTGTATCTCGACAAGAAGAAGACTGTTGCCGAGGGTCGCAAAATCCCGATCGAGTGGTGCGTCGAGTATCCGCAGATGGGCGAGCTGCGCGACGTGCTCGACCATCTCGGCTTTGAGCACGCATACGAGGAGAGCAAATGTTACCCCCGCGACCTGACGCAGTACGGGCGCTTTCGGGTGCTGCTCAAGGATCCCATGACGGGCGCGCCCAAGGTGGAGGGTATCACGACGAGGCGGCAGCTTCTGAAGGCCATGGGTGAGCTCATCCCCAAGCTCAAGAGTCGCGCTGACGGAAAAGTCAAGGGGCCCGAGACACCGGGAATCCCACTGCCGGGCTATCCTTACACGCTGCTGCCCATACCCCAGGGCCCACCACCCGCCGCGATCGCGGCCAGCGCCAGCGCTGGGGCATCGGGCGGTTCCTCAAAGAAAAAGGGCAAGGCGCCCAAATGAGGGAGAGGTGATCACCGGTCACTCTACAGGGAATCTCGATCACACTCGTTGGCTCGACACAGATCACAGTGATGCCAGCCCGGCGTCATCCGCTCTCCAAATAGAAATACAGAGCATGCATAGTATGAATACAGTGACTACTCATGGATCCTGGGCCATACTGGCCCGTTTATGAGAGATTCCGAAACTGGCGGGGTGTGGGCCAGTGTTGGTCTGCGCCCTCCACGGCGTGTGTCTCCACGGGACCTGTGGTCGTGCGTCTTGCCGAGATGGCAAATTAACTTGAACGTGATTGAACGTGGGATTCACGTTTACAGAGTCTCGTCAACTTCGGGAGTCTACATGTAATAAGGGTGCAGGGAATTCGTCCGTCCGCCGCGGCCGAAATGCGCCTTCTCTCACGCGCCGACATCCTCCGCCTCGCCACGTATATGGTCGCGTCTTTGCCGTGTTTGCAGCCACTGCTGTCAGCAGCCACCATCCCTCGGTTTTCGCTGGTTGGCCGGCGCCAGCCTGATGTCGTCGTGCTGCCGCTCTATCTTTGTGGAGGAGCGTACTGCACCGAGTTTCGGGTGGATGGGGAGCGCTTTCGCGCCGTCGCCGACACCGGCTCGCCCTTCCTGCTGGTGCTTGCCAAGGGCAACTGCGCTGGCGGTCCGGAACGCTGGGGCTGCTTCGAAGATCTACGATTCGGCGGCCTGGACGACGAGAGCGTCGAGGGCTTTGGTGGCCAGAACATGGACGTGGTGTGGCGGCGCGGCTCGGTGCGACTGTCGACGATCGACTCGAATCGCCGGTATGCGAGCCCGTGGATGCTGCAGGCGGCGCTGGCCGATCGTCGCAACGGCGCCCGCTCCGGCGCTTGGACGGTCCCACGAGAGGGGACTGACCTGCTCTTCGAGCCGATCAACTTTGGAGTGGTCAAGTCCGTTGAACGGACGGGCGGGAGTAGTGCGCTCTACCTGGGTCTGGCACGGGACCGCAACCCGCGCGCGAACGTGCGCCCAACCTTTCTCGAGCAGACAGACGTGGAGGCGCTCGCCTTCGACTTTCCACAGCGCACGCTCACACTCGCGCGTCGGCCGCTCATCAAAGGTGATGGCATCCCACTGCTGGACCTGCGACCGCTAGGAGCACCGGTGGCGCAGTACGCGGCCGCGGTGCATCGGCTGCGGGTCAACGGCCAGGAGATCAAGATCTCGCGCCCGTGCGTCGCCATCATCGACACCGGCACCTCCGGCCTTGTCGTGAGCGATACGCTGTACGATTCTGACGAGCTGCCGATGCCTGGCGCGGCGATGCGAACTGTCGAGGTGGAGCTGCTCTCCGAGCGCGGCGAGGTGCAGACGCTGCAAGCGGCGCGCAGGCCGGCGCCGCTCGAGTCGCAGGCCGTGGATGCGCCGCCGGTGGTCGACCGTTTCCCGCTCATCGTGACGCCGGTCCATTTGAACTGGTTCGACGAGCCTCGTCGGCGCACGCTTGGGCCTTTGGGCCCGCCGCCGGCCGAGGCGGCTGCCGCGTCGGATCTGATCTCGCCCTCAATCTCGCCCTCAATCTCGCCCCATGTGCTCTTTGTGGGCCTCGCCTTCTTGAGTGAGCGCAAGCTCACCATCGACATCGGGCAGATGCGCTTGCGCTTCGACGCGTAGAGCGGCGTGGTACCTTCGTGGTACCAATGGAGCGCCGAGCTGTTGCGGCAGAGTTCGATGGCGGGTCCAAGTGCCGATGCAGATACTGTAGGTGTCGTAGTGCGGAGAGCACTCATCCGCTGCGGTGTAGGCCGCGCGCTGCTACGGGCAATTGCTACGGGCAGGCCGCGCGTTCATGTGCCTCCTCAACTCGTAAATAGCCATGTAAATAGCTCCTCCCCCGTTCAGCGTTCTGACTCGGAGTTGAGACACGCCGGATATCGAAATTTCGCGACATATCGAAATACAGAGGACGGAAGATACAGAGATCAGAGTATTATGCGGCCAATTGAGTACGGCGATTTGCGCGACAGAGAGCAATTGACAGAGAGACTATGGATGACCAAGAACCAAGAACAAATGTAAGATGGTGAATTGGTTACTTTTGGTTTGAAATGTAACGCGGCTTTCCCGAAAGCTGCCGCCGCTCCGCGGGCGAGCGGTTTCAAAACTTCAATCCGCCTTCCAACTGACCAAAGTCCGAGTGCTCGTGCGCGCGCTGCGCGCACGCAAATAGACCCCTCTGCCTCTCGAGCCTGCCCACAGCCCGCCAATCAAACAATCATGCCAAAGATCACCCTGGCGCAGCTCAGCGCGCAGCTCGACCTTGGCAACCGAGTGGAAGGCACAGGCAACCGTCCTGGCAGAAACGAACGCGAGAAGCTGCGTGCAGCGGCGGGCAGCGGCAAAATCACAGCTAGGAAGCCTTGGGAGTGGGACACGTCCGATGCAGAGCTCCCCGTCGTGTGCCAGATCCTGCAAGGTGGTAAGCCTGCCCACAACTGGAGGACGCAGATTGCAAACGCAGCAGCTCCAGCCGCCGTCTCGCTGCAGCCGGCTCTAACACTTCCTCCACTCCTGCCTGTGGCAGCTCCAGGATCCCTACATCCATCAGAACAGCCACCTGCGCCACCACAGCCATCAGTGGATCCGCATGGCTCACCAGCCAAACGGCAGCGAGTCGTGTATGAGGACCACGGAGCGAGCTCAGCGGATTTTGCAAGCGAGGATCAGACAGGCTCAGCGGAGAATGCAAACGAAGATCAGGCAGGCTCAGCGGAGAATGCAAGCGAGGATGAGGTCGCAGAGCCTCTCGCCAGCTCCTCTGCCGATGCCGCTTCACCTGCTGCGGCTTCTTCAGCAGCTGCCCCAGCTGGTCTGGTAGCAACTGCATGTTCGTCCACTCTATATCGACGTGGGACTGAACTCGTCGGCGGGCGCATCGAGGTCTGGTTCGAGGACGACCAGCGCTGGTATGCTGGGCGCGTCACTAACTACAGCCGGCGCCGCGGGTATCAGGTGAACTTCGACCCCGTACCTGGAGAGGACAACCTGATCATGTACATAACAGAAGATGGCGACCATGAGTGGCGCGTTGAGGGCGAGACGTCTCGTGCCTTAGTCCACTCCGCGCTGCAGGCTGAGCAGACCGCGCCGTACTTTGAGTCTGAACCAGCTACAGCCCATGTGCCTTTGTTGCTGCTCGAGCCCGCTGCCGGCGTGCGTGCAAGCCTCGAGGGGGCTGAAGAGATGATCGCGACAATGTGCAACAACGAGGAGCTTGAGCAGCTCTCCTCACGCCTGCGTGTGCTGCTCGATGCGGTTTTGCGACGCCAGGGGCAGCTGGCTCCACGTGTAGAGGTTGCTCCAGGGCTTGATCATCCAGATTGATCCGGAGAGGATGAAGAAGCATGGAATGGCACTGCGGCGTCATAGTTGCGTATAGGATTAGGAACAAGATCCAAGGTGCAAGTCGCGTGTTGTCCTGCGTGTGCGTCACCACCCGCCCTGAAAGGAGGGGTTCTCGGGGCCCAATCTCGAGTCAGCCCCCCGCCTCGGTGATCAAGGCTTGCTTGCTTGCTTGATCGCGTGACCACGGCGACGCGGGGAGAACGATACGTCTGTGAACTTTCACGTGCTTTCGTCAATCTCCGAAGTCCGCGAGCGTCATGCTTTTGCTGCTCGCCGCCCTCGCGTTTTCACCAAGTCGCGATTCGGCTGGGCTCGGACAAGCTCGACCAGCGCACTCGACGAGTATCAGGAGCGTGGCTGCGTCGAGCACACAAGCTGCGCCGCTCGTCGCAGCCGCTGACGTCCGTACGCCCAAGGTGCTGCGGCCGGAGGTGCCACTACAGGTGACGGCCTTCATATTCGTGCTCGGTCTTTCGCTTGTCACCCTCACACCGACCACACATTTCATCTCCGAGCTCGGCCAGAAGCGCGGCATGGCGGTCCTCACCGCCATCTCATCAACCTCGGCCGCCGCGGAGATTGTCATCTCGCCTATCTTGGGAGGGCTGAGCGACGCCATCGGCCGAAAGACAGTGCTGCTGCTCACGCTCGCGACCGCAACGGCCGTCAACTTTGCGTGCGCCCTCTCGCCGACGCTCCTCCCCGTCGGCGCCTCCAAGTTCGTCTCGTCCATCGGCGTCGGCCTCTTCTTCCTCGCAGGTGGCGCAGCGCTCGCCGACAATTACCGTGACGAGCCTAAACGACTCGCGGCGGCGTCGGGCCCGCTGTTCGCGCTGGTGAACTTGGGCTTTGGGCTCGGCATTGCACTCTCCGCGCTGCTGCCGCCCGGGCTACGCGTGCGCTACGGCGCCTCGAGCGTCGTTCTGGGCGCCGCCCTCGCCACTGCCACCTGCCTTGTGCGCGAGTCGCTGCCGCAGAGCCAGCGCGTGCCCTTCCGTGCTTTCAAGAGCTTCAACCCGTTCGCGTGCGTGCGTCTGCTGTGCCTGGGCCGCTCGATGCGCCTGCTCGCGCTCCTCGCCGCTCTCAACGTGCTCCCCCTCTTTATGGGCGATACGCTGCAGGCATTTGCCATCACCCATTGGCACCTCGGCCCCCGGAGCGTGTCCCGGCTCTTTAGCTACATCGCCGTGAGCGGCGTGCTCGCGAACATGGTCGGCGGGCAGCTGGTCCGCCGTTTCGGAGTCCAGACCTTCACTGCTCTCTCGACAGGCTCAGCGCTCCTGACGTGGCTAGGCTTTGCGTCGGGCAACCTGCGAGCTGCACTCGTGTGCGCGGGACTGGGGCTCCTCGGTCCCGCCCGCACGCTCGGTGCGACCACGATGCTCACTAGTGAAGGCGCGAGGCTGGGCATCCCACAGGGGCAGCTCGCTGGTGATCGTGCCAACCTGATCGCATGGATCAAGATCATCGGTCCGCTCTTGTACGGGCAGGCGTACATGGCGGGCATGGCTGCCGGCGTTCCGCAGGCCCCCTTCTTCATCAACGTGATCGTCACTCTGGCCGCCCTTGGTCTCGGCCCCATGGCGCTCGCTGCCGCCAAGCCCGCACCTGCCGTGCCGACGAGGCGCCCGTGACGGAGGAGGCGCCCGTGACGGCGCGTGAGTGGGCGGCATGCCTCAGGCGCTGACGAGCCAGCCCCTTGTGCCTTGACGAGAGACCGCACTTCAGACCTCTTGCGTCGGTGTGGTGATCTAATTGTGACAGCCTCTAACTGCCCCTCAACCTGCCCCTAGGTGTATGCCTGTAGGTGAACCAGAGCAGGTGTATAGGATGCAAACAGGTTGGAGGACCAGGTGTGGAGGAGCGGCACGGCTGTCGCCCCGGTGTCACATGGTGTCAAGAAAGCGTTAGCGACAACCGCTGTTAAAAAAGAGGCTTTCGACCCAAGCGCCCCAATTGAAGCGCCCCAGCGCAGATTTCCATCCTGATTCATTGGATGTTTCTGGATGTTGTGACAACACTGTGTGAATTTGAATTTGAGACTTGGCCAGAAAGCTATGGCCCACCGGGACGCGCTTGTTGAGCGTGCACGCAAAAATGGGTAAAACTGCAAACTCCGTCGGCGGCGTGACCATTTTGGCCAAGTTTGCCGGGCACAGCCCCTCGTGGGGCCGCGGAGGCGCGGCCGGGACCTCATCTGCGAGGTTACCTCTGCACGCGAGAGCTGGCCTTCATGGCGAGCGAGGTGGAAGGCGGAAGCCCCCCGAACGAAAGAGGCAGCGGAAGGATGAAGTTGACGCTGAACATCCCCCCACCGCCGGATGACATGCCGCCACCTCCGCCCCCCGACGACGATTCAGGGCCCATCTTCACTCCGCGCACGGCGGCTGCCAGGAAGGATATGGTGAGCAAGGCCGCGATGGCTGCCGAGTCTGGTGAACAAAAGCCACAGTTCTGGATCGAGCCGAGCTCTCTTCCGGCCCCCATGATGCTCCACCTCAACGCGGGCGAATCAAAGACGGACCTTGCTGCTAGCGTCTGGGCGCTCGGCCTGAAGAAGGAGACTGCGTCTGGGTTCCCTCTATCCGACGCACCGCTGTTCACGCCACGATCGGCGCCGATCAATCCTGAGACGGGCGAACCCATCTTCACACCGCGTTCGCTCTACAACAACCGTGTCCAAAAGCGACTGACCCGTGCGAGATCCCAAAAGCAGGTGGGCAATGGCAAGACTCTCCCGCTGAACGTGCCCGCGGGCGTTGCGATCCCTCCGAAAGCCGACGACGACATGCCCATGTTCACGCCACGCACGCTGCAGAAGCGCAAGGAAGAGCTTGAGCTTTCGGCGGCGGACCTGCCCATCTTCACGCCGCGCGGGAGCCCAGTCAAGAAGCTAGAGACGACTCCCTCGCTGGAAGTGGACGTGGAGGACTCCGAGACGGCGAGTGCGGAGGCGTCGAGCCCCGAATTGGTCAGCCCCGGAGGCAGCGGCAAGAAGCCAGCCAAGAAGAAGAAGATGGTCGACGGCAAGGTCGAGAAGGAGAAGCCAAAGAAGGCGACGAAGGACGAGGGCGAGGGCGCGGGTGGCGAGAAAGGCAAGAAGAAGTCGCCCGCGAAGAAGGCGAAGCCAGTCGGCTCGGCTCCCAAGGACGGGACCGACTCGGGGAGATCCGAGGAGCCCTCCTCCCCCAACTCCGCGAGCCCTGCGTTGAAGGCGGATACCGGTACGGATACTGTAGAGCATCCTCGGGAAGAGCACCATCATAAGGACGCTCACACCTTCCTGATCGACATTCTCGACGCGGAGGAGAATGTGCTCAGCTCGCTGGGCACGGAGCTCGGTTGGAAAGCACTCACTCACAAGGTGGGCCGAGGACTCGTCCAACCGGCGGTGCAGACGTTTCAGAAGGGTTCTGGCACTAAGGTGAGCGGGTACCGCATCATGATGAACGGTTTGGAGCTCAGCGGCCACGAGACACTTTCGTCGCTCATGGCGCGCGACATAGAGTTTCATGGCGGCGCGAGTGAGGCGACGCAGCTGTTGATTTGCCTCCAAGGCGACAAACAAAACGCCGAGAAGCCGCACGCGGAGCAGCACCGCTTCGCTCCCCTAGGTGCCTTAGCTGCCGGTGGCCGTTCGCTTTCACGCCACCTCTCTCAGAACTTGAGTTTGGCCGCGACGCGCCTCTCTCGCCAGCTGACTGGTGGCACGGAGACGGCGACCTTCCAAATCGACTTCGAGTCGTCCGAGGGCGTCACTCTCGCATCGCTAGGTACGGCCCTCAGGGGCCGTTGGATGCGTGAGCCTCTGACCAAGTCGGTCATCGCGACAGCGCTTGACGAGTTCAAAAGGACTTCAGGCATCACGGTCAACCCCCTGCTTTGCCGGGTGACGCTGGACGGCGACGTGCTCGAGATGGCCAGCACGGCGAAGGCGATGGACTACCTGTACGAAAGAGAGGCGGATACGCCCATCCACATCGTGATCGCGCTGCCGCCTGAAGTCACCCCCGAGCTCGCGGTGGCGGAGCATAAGATTGAGAGCGCCACCTTTTACGTCGATATCGTCACGAGTCATGAGGAGGGAGCGGAGCATTACGAGCTCCAGACCCACATAGGGAAAAAGTTGCTTGGCCTGCCACTGCGTGAAGGACTCATTGCGCCCGCGCTCAAGTCGTACGCTGAGGCCCACCCGCAGGCGCCCAGGTACTCGCCTGACTCATTCTCTATCCTTGTGGAGGGGAATGCATTCGATGGCTCCCAGACGGGGCTCGAGTGCGCCGTCAAGTACAACAAGACCGGTTTTATGCCGATTCACTTGCTGCTCACCTTGGCGGCCGACGCGGCCGACATCGCCCATGCCAAGCACATCAAGAACGTCGCGTATACGATCGACATCAACACGAGCGACGGGAACACCGTCTTCGCGTTCGGCACGATGCTTAACGGTCGCTGGCTGCACGAGCCTCTGCGCAAGGCGGTCGTAGCCTCCGCGCTCACGGAGCTCCAAAACCAACACCAGGGTCTGGAGAAAATCGACCCACAGACGGTCCCGGTAACCGTCGACGGGCTGCTCGTCGACGCACATTCGAAAGCGAAGGCAAGGACGTATGCACACGCAGGCGAGGGCGCGGCTGCGCACGTGGTGATCACGCTCCCGGCTTCGGTCGATACGACGGCCTTGAGCTCAGGGCCCGCCAAGATCGAGTCGGCGACCTTCTTCGTGGATATCGCTCCTGCCGACGGCAGCGCTCACTTTGAGACGGAGACGGTGCTCAACCGAAGATGGCTGCTCAAGTCGCTCAAAGAAGCGCTGATTGGCCCCGCGATCCGCTGCTACAACGAAGCTGATGAGAGTGCACCTGGATATGGGGTCGGGGATTACGCGGTCTTTGTGGAGGGCGTGCAAGCCGACATTAGTCAGCAAACGATCAGCTTCGTCACAGGAGTCGATGGGCCCGTGCATGTAGCCCTCACGCCGAAAGAGGGGGAGCCAGAGGAGCTGTTCTCGCGCACGATCAAGAGCGCGGGGTTTACGATCGAAATCGAGTACGACGGCCAGAAGATCTTTGCCTTCGACACCGTCCTCAACCAAAAGTGGCTCGAGATGCCGCTCATCCAGGCGGTCGTGGTCCCTGCTCTCAAGGAGCTCAGCAAGGCCAACGGCCATAAGGTTGACTTCAACTTGCACGTGGCCATGTGCAAGGTCGACGGCAGGCTACTCGAGAAGGATACCAAGGCGAAGGCGCTCAGCTGCGTCCGTAACGCCCATGAGCCGACGGAGATCGTGCTCACGCTCGCCGACAGCACGGAGGTCAACGTGGCCAAGCTCGGCGCCTTGCACAAGGCTGAGCACATCCAAAGCGCCATCTTCTACGTGGATCTCGTGACAATCTCGCGCGGGGAAGAGACTTCTCATAAGTTTGAGGCGATGCTGCCCGCGCGCGCGCTCCGCTCGTCGCTCGGCGAGGTGGTCGTCAAACCTGCGCTTCGGGGCCTTCAGCTCAAGGCTCATGTGAACGCCGTCCAAATCTTCATCGACGATGAGGAAGTGGAGGCCAAGCAGAAAGCGGGCTCGTTCCTCCAGGGCGCAAGTAGACCGGTCAACGTGAAGCTGATCGTGCCGGAGAGTGCGATTGCTTCCAAGTCGAAGCCAGCGAGCCTGCCCCCGCCGGGCATCTTGAACGTCAAGATGACGGGCGGCGCAGAAGATTGGGACATGGAGACGCAGCTCTCCCAAAAATGGCAGCAGAAGACCCTTATGCACGGCGTCATCATCCCCGCGCTCCAAGCGTATGAGGAAGACTTTGGCATCCAGCACGAGCCGTCGATGATCAAGGTCAAGGTGGATGGCGTCGAGGTCGATAGCGGCGTTGTGATTAAGGAGCTGTTGAAGGGGAGTGGGGGAGTTGACGTCGAGCTAGCCTTGCCGGTGACGTATGCAGTCAAGCTGGCCAAATGAGCTCGTTTGCCAAATGAGGAATTACGCGCCGATGCCGGCACAGACCGAGGAATGGCCGAGGCCAAGATTGCTTTGCAGCTTGGATTGACGTTCTGAGACTTGAGGACGGCCTATGTAGACGCGTGGTGAGGCTCCACCTTGGTGGTGTACCTGTGCTGGCGTGACGAGACCTCCGTGAACCCGGTGTGGTGACATGCAAACACATTTCTATGGAACTACTACCTCTACATGTCGCGGCCGCCTCGGCAGCGGCCAGCTTCACGTCAGGCTGAGCAGCCGAGTGGCGATGGTATTATGAGCTCCAGTGCTCGTCATTGCGGGTGTCAGGACGAGAGGGAAGGATTCATGTTGGGTTTACGGTTATTACAGTGCTTCATGTCGTGTACCTGTACGTTAGGACCACATGAAAGTTGGAACAGGCAACAGGCCACAGTAAGGATCGACGCCCAAACTCGTTCCGTGTCGTAGAGGCTGACAGGGCGGTTCGGAGGCGGGGTGGTGCCCCGCCCCGGGTCGTGGCGCGCGGATGGGCGCGCGGCCCGCGGCCGCGTACGCGACGCCCTCTGGTCGCGTGGGAACCTCCAACCGTGAACCTGCAACATCGAACGGAAATACTACTAGGTTATTGCGGCGTTTGTTTCCCCTCCGTTTGACCTAAATCACTAGTACCGACTACGGCGTTATATCGTAGGAGACCCTCGGCTGTCGGCACCTATACACGGGGGCTACACGAGGCCAAGTAGAAGTGCAAGTACGAAGTAGTGCCTTGCCTCCGCGCCGCTGTGTGCGGTGTATGTGGGCGTGTAGCTGCGGGCCCGTGCTCAGTTGTATACCATCACCGGGGCGGCGATACGGGCTACGCCGAAGGCGGCGTGTGGCTTTGGCTTTGGTGGTGCCTCCTACCTTTGAGCTTGCGGGTGGAGGGCGACATGGAGCCAGCGCCAGGGCTCCTCACCTCCTTGAGCTTGCGCTCGAACTGATGCCCCGCGCCCGCCGTCTCGATACGCAGCCCTGCCTCAGCGCCGCGTGCATCGTCAAGCGCCGCGTCCGCGTCCGCCTCGCCGTCGATTTCTGCGCCGTCATGCTCCTCAAGACCACCGAAGACTTCGGCGTTGCTACCGTGTGCCAGCTGGCGTGCATGCACAATCGCCGCGAACGCGTCGCTCGTTCGCAATCCCGCGGGTGGCACCCGCGCCGTACTGGTCGTCCGCGCCGTACTGGTCACCCCCGCCGGTGCGCCGACAATGTCGCGTTGAGGTGTCTCCGTACGCGACGTCGAGTGGGCGTGCTGCTTGGAGGACGCCGCGAAGGCCGTTGAGGCCGACACGGCGGGGATGAGGGTATTGGAGCCCAGATGCCATTCCCACCCGTCGCGGCGTGCTCGCTCCTTGAGCGACTCGTTGAGGAGGCGCAGCCGGTCGAGCCCCGAGATCGCCGCCTGTATCGGCATGCGTACGGAGGCATCCCGCGTGTCCTGTCGGAAGCACATTGATTTGAGTTGCGTCGAGACGCCGTTCAAGATGAAGAGGTGCCCTCCCTCCATCGCGCCCTTCGAGCGCGCCATCTCGTTGAGAGTCTGCTGCTTCTCGGAGGCGGAGTGCTTCTGCTTGCTAAACGAGCGCTCCGCCTCGGCCGCCGCCGCGTCGGCCACCGTCTGAGCGCGTATCTTTTGTACCATTGATTCGGCAGGCTTGGCGCCGAGGCTGCTCGCGCGCGCGGTCGCGGATCGTCTGAAGCTGGAGCTCAACATGGCGCCTTGCTTGCGTATCTGGCGGCTCTGATCCTGCCCGTGGGCGCTCCACAGGCGGCAGGACGCGCGGATCTGACGAAACTGACGGAGCGTGGCGTCTCGGAAGACCGCCACGAGATCGACGGAGATTGCGGCCTTCTTCTCCTCCTCGTATGTGCCTCGGACGATGGAGAGAAAGATGTTGACGACGACAAAGAGGATGACGAAGACGAATGCGATGTACAGCAGCGGCCCGACCACACGATTCGCTCGATGGAGCTCGAAGAGGTCCACGACTCCCAGAATGAAGAAGAGCAGCGACATGTAGGAGGAGCCGAGGTCGCGCCAGTCGTGCAGTTGGGTGCCCGCAGCCAGATGAAAGGAGATGGCGAACGCGTTGATCAGGATGGTGAGGATGATGAGGAAGTAGATGAGCTGAGAGGACGCCCGACTGAGCGTCCGGAGCAGCGTCGACATGTAGGGCACCCCCGCCAGAAAGTGGAGCACCTGTGGGGAGAGGGAGAGGGAGAGGGTACGGGCGCCGTGGTGAGCGCTTGCATGCAGGAGTGGAGCCCCCACAGAAAATGGAGCGCGTGTGCCCAAGCAGCAGCCAATGGCCATCCGTGCCGAGGAGTGACCATCCGTGGCAATCTCGGGGCCATCTCGAGGCAATCACGAGGCAATCACGAGGCATGTCGTCGCAATCAATGGTCATGACGAGGCCGATAGGAGGCAAAGCAGTGGCACTCAGTGGCAGTCAGTGGCAGTCAGTCAGTGGCAGTCAGTGGCAGTCAGTGGCAAGTCAGTGGCAGTCAGTGGCAGTCAGTCAGTGGCAGTCAGTGGCAAGCGGTGGCACTCACCTTCATGTACACGAGCAGCGAATCGATGGCAAGCGTCATCGTCTCGTACTCCGCCCAGTCCCTCACTTCGTCGAGGCTGACGAAACCATCCACCTGCCCATCCTCCGCATCGAGGGTGACGGTGCGCTTGATGTCCCGCATGAGACTCCACTGGCGGTACCGGCAGAAGGCTACAAAGAAGAAGCCGAGGAGCGAGGGCCAGTCGTACCTGCACTCAGGCGCACTCAGGCGCACTCAGGCGCACTCAGGCGCAATCCGATCGCTTCAACCAATTGGACTTGTCATCAGGCGCAATCCGATCGCTCGTACCAATTAGACTTGTCAGACCAGTACGAGCGGAGCCCCTCCCTACGCATCGCCTGGAGCTCATACGCAATGAAAAAGGTGACGAATCCCAGAAGGCAGCTTTCGACGAGAAGGAGTCTAGGGAGACCATTGGCATCGAGCGAATCGTACCAAAGCAGGCTGAGGGGCTGGATGGTCGCCTGGGGCGTGATCAGGCCGGACTCGAGTCGCTCGAAGAGGAGGCGCACCTGATGAGGGAGGCAATCAGAGGTCCTCAGAGGTTATCAGAGGTCATCAGGCCGGACTCGAGTCGCTCGAAGTGGAGGAGCACCTGAAACACTTAGAGAGGCACCCAGAGAGGCACCGCACTCAGAGGCACCGCACTCAGACAGGTACCCAGAGGCACCTAAACAGGCACTCGGCGGCACTCCAAAGCGCACCGTGCAGAAGCGGTTGATGTTCACATTGTACAGAGCGAAATCCACCCAGAGAGCTCGCGTCGATGAGTCAAGGAAGCCATCTTTCTCGAGCTCGAGCAGCCGAGATCGCGCCGTACTGAGCGCGAGCGGTAGGTCCACGCGGTAGCCGGCGCCGTCGTACTGGTGGTGGATGCCCGTGAATGGACCGACTTTCGTCACGCTCGAAGGCATCCATTCGTACGTGCGCGGCGCTCCGCCCCCAGCGGCCTGCTCCCCATTCACATTCACAGCTGCCTGCCCCACGATCGGCTCGCGGTCGAAAAGGTCCGCGGCTGCCTTCCCTCTGGGCAGCGCAGCGTAGCAGTGCGCGATCGTCGTCGCCGACGAGCCGTTGACCTCGAAGTACGAGGGGACGGCGCAAGAGTCCACCCGAACGCGCACCTGCTGCAGCCGAACCAACCCAAGCAGCATATTGTTGCCGTCGATGACCTTGCGCATCTGGCTCGGCGGCAGCGGCACGCCCGTACGCGTCGTCTCGACGTACAGTGCGGCGAGCAGCGGCCCGCGCAGGAACTTGTAGATGTCATCTAGCGAGGCAACGTCGTCAAAGGTCATGGCAATCTCGCTGTCGGCGTTGTCGAAATACGAGCCGAGCACCAGCTTGCGCACCATCTCTCCCAAATAGAAGTCATACTGGCCGTTCCGATAGAGGACGACGACTGACGAGAGCAGCACACAAAGCGTGATGTACATGCAGAGCGCAAAGGGCTCGACGTGGAGCGTCTTAACATACTCGATGGCGGCCCGCTGCTTCTCCTCGCGCGCCATCGCCTCCGCCACCGCAATCGCGCCGTCGTCCAAGAGTTCCTCCTCCGACGCGGCCGCGTGCATCAGATGGTGGAAGCTCTCTGACTTCAAGTCTTTGCGGCGTCGGAGAGCTTCTGGACGCGCTGCCTTGGACCAAGGCATCGCCATATCCTTTTCAACGCGCGAATCAAAAGCGAGCACAGCACGCCAAGATGTCCATTTGCTTCGTGCACACTCGTGTACCTCATCACACAATAGGATACCCTTTCGGAGGATTCTCTTTTCGTTTACAAATTTTCGACGAAATTCGCACTCGCAATGCAAGGACGAGTGTGACGGTAGGTGGAGGCGGATGGCGGACGCTTTACTAGACAAGTGGAGGGCCGTGGTGCCGCCCCAACCGACCTTCTGGCGTTTCATCCTCTACGCGATTCGCCCGCCTCGGTTGCGCGCCCACGACGGGCTGAGCTCCCGGGGAGCGACACAAACTGAGCTCTTCTTTGACCTCGTGCTCGCGCTGCCTTGGGGGGCGCTCGTGGATAGTCCAACTCGAAGGAATCCTTCGAGCTCAGACACGTGGCACATCATCGCAGTCGCTGCGATCTTTAATGGCTGGATGGGCCGGACATTCTTCAACACACGGTACGACACCGACAGCGCCACCGCGCGCATCTCTGCCATCCTGGGGATGACCGGGTTCACGGCGATGGCTTTCGGCGTGCGCTGCACCTCAAATGACGACAGTGTCCTCGTGTGCGATGACAACGAGTTGCACTCCGTGAGCTCCATCTTCATCTTGGGCTACGGTGCTGTACGCAGCGTGCTATGGATCAACTACCTGGCCGTCTACTGCGCGCTGCCCTCGAAACGCAGCAACCAGTACAGCAGCCCGGACAGCATCACGGTGAAAGGGATGCTCACCGGCTTTGGGTTCTCCTTGCTCTGCTGCTTCTTGGCCTCGGGTCTACGCAAGCCGAAGGACGCAGACGCGCGCTTCTGCCTCTTCTTGACTGCCGTGGTCGTCGATTTCGTTACACCCTTCGTGTTGATTCCCTACATGCCCGCGATCCGCATCCATCACTTGATGGGCCGCTTCGGCCGGTTCCTGCTCATCTGCGTCAACGCCTCCGTCGTTGCGCCCCTCCTCGAGATGCCCCTCCACGGGGGTAGGGTCAACCTCTTCTCTCCCTTGCTGGCGCTCTGGCCCCCCTTTTGTCTCATCCAGCTGCACTCAGCGCCCATAGGAGGGCTCCTTACCAGCAGCCGCGTCGAGCACTTCCACCGCTCGTACGAGGGCACTACGATTCGCAAGATACGCATCTATGGCTTCTTCTACCTGCACCTGCCGCTGACTTTGCTCATCTCGGCGCTCTTCACACGCATGCCGCCGTGGGACCGTGTCTCGGGCCCCTCTGGCGACAAGGCGATCTGGGCGTGCCTGCTGCTCATCCTCGCCGCGCAGCACGTCCTCGTCTCCACCCAGAACATGACTCATGCACTCTGCCGCGGCTTCGGCGCGCTGCTCCTGCTTACGCTGGCGTTCGCCGACAGCTGCTTTGCCCTGCCCGTGCAGCCAACGCCCGACACGACGCCCGACACAACGCCCGTCAAGCCCAAAAGCGGCCCGCCCATGATGCCGTGGCCACCTGCCTCGCCTCCGATCGCGGAGAAACTATTGCCGTGGGGCGACCTCGAATTATCGCTGTGCAACCCGGCGTTCAGCATGCTCGTCATCTGCGCCGTGCTGCTGTTCGAAGTCTTCGTCGACGCCTTCCTCGGCTTTCGACAGGCAGAGACGGAGAAGGTTGAGGAGGGCGCCGATCCCGACGTGCCGACGTTGAATGCTCTGGGCATTGGCTACACACAATCGCTTGGAGCGGCGCCTCTCATCTCCCTTCATCCGGCCTATACAACCTCGCTCGATACCTGGCGGGAAGGTCATACCTCGGGAGATCACGATCCTACCTCGGGAGATCACGATCATACCTCGGGAGATCACGATCATGGTGGTTTCCGGGACGCGAACGCGCGCCCGACCCTGATCGGGGATCCTCCAGCCGACCCTAGTCGGGGACCCTCGGACGACTCCTCGCGCGCACCCTTGAGTCCGGTTGTACACACCGCTGCTGTGGCGCATCGAGACTCGCTTTGAAGGCGCGTTTGTACCGGGCAGAGGTCGATTAGGCAACCAGCGCCGGGACTGCGAAGCTATCTTCGTCCACATCCTGCCGTTGAGTGCTCTGTGGAGATGTCTGTGTGCAAGCTCATTCCAGTGAGGCTGCATGGCTGCTGCAAAAGGGCCCTCCCGAGCGACTATTCACACCGGACTGACGGCTAACTAGTGATAGGACACAGATCAACGATAAGGACACAGAACATGGGGAGCGTGTCGGGGACGGTCTGACCCGCGTGACTGTCGTCCGGTCCGGTCGACGACCTATCACCTAACCTCGGAACTTACCGGCACGCCACATGCCTCCTAGACAATTCTATGTATCCGTACGTAGAGGCTTCAAAGTCACTAGGAAAGATGACTTTGAATAGCTTAAGCTCACCTGTACACAGGCTCTGCAAGCCCTGGCGGCGTCGTTCCTTCCTCCTGCGCGAGTTTTTCTTCCCACCCTCCCTCCCTGGGGGTCTTGGGCGTTGTCTATTTGTGACATGCTTATCAACCCCGACTTAGAGGCTACTCCTTTACGGCTGACCTTCACGGTTTAGTGGCCAGAGGCCTCGTGCCCTGGCGACGACCTCCGCTAGCTGGAGATGCGCCGACGCTGCCGAGCGGCTCAGGGAGAAAGTTAGAGGCTCGAACCATTTGGCCTCTCGCAGATGTTTTCCTTCGCACGTCTTGACATTCCCAGAGCCGAGGCGTTCGAGTTCCACCGTGTAGAGTGCCTTCTCGACATCGTACTCCTTCACATAGGCGAGAGTCTCCTCTCCGTCGCTGCGCTTCACGTACACGCTGCTACTGGTAGCGTGGCGCTGCTCGTGGGTGGACTCGGGATTAGGGGCCTCAGTTGCCACCTTTGGTTTGGGCGCCGGCAACTTCTGCGGATCCACCCAGTGAGACTCCGTCGCACACAGAATTCGCGTCGGTGTTCCTACCGTGGGTTTGAGCTCCGGGTACTTAGTTGCGACCGCGGCCTCGGGCACGGCATGGATGGTGTGCGTCGGCTCGGACACGTGGAGGACGCGCATCGGCTCCTCTTGGACGGTGAGGCGCTGCAGCTTCTTGCGGGCTCGCTTCCTACGCGCCTCGCGCATGTCTGCCGTGAGCGCGTGCTCGAGGTCCTCCGTCCTGAGCTTCAGGTGCTCGGCGCGCTTCTGGTCGAACTGGACCGTGATCGAGCCCTCAAAGTCGGAGAGCAGCTGGACGACAACCTTCTGGTCGGCTTTCCCGGTGAAGAAGATTTGCTTCGAGCGCAGCTTCTTCTTGCACTGGCGGAGGAAGTGCTCCGGCGACTGTGCGACCACCACCTCACGCGGGGCGCCGATCACATCGATGTTCATGAGCTTTGGACCGCTCACCTCCAGCGATTCGAGGAGCTGCTTGAGCTTAGCCGAAAGCGCCTCTTTCGGCCGCCGCTTGAGCTGCGTGAGGTGCGCGAGCACAATCGAGGCGGCGGATATCTCAAAGGTCGGCCACCCACGCGAGTCGTACGGCCGCAAGTTGTACATTGGGTACACCACGCGATCCTTGCGATGAAGCGAGCGCGCGCCGCACGTGATCCTTGCGACGAAGCGGGTAGCCGCGCTCGTTTGAAGCGGGTAGCCGTGCTCGTTCAGCGAGCGCACGGCGCTCGCCTCCCTCTCGCCGAGGACACGCACCACTACCGCCGACCCCTTCTTCTCGCAGGCCAGCACGCCGTCGCCCAGCTCCTTCTGAAGCACCCTCTGCAACTCGTCGAGCGAATCATCGCCCAGATCCTTCTGCAGCTTCTGCAGCTCCTTCTGCAGCGCCTTCTGCAGCTCCTTGACCGAATGGCTGCCGAAGAAGCTGCGCAACTCGCCGACCAGCTCCTTCTGCAGCTCCTTGAGCGACTTCTGCAGCTTCTGCCCCTTCTGCTCCTTCTGCAGCTCCTTCTGCAGCTCCTTCTGCAGCTTCTGCAGCTTCTGCAGCTTCTGCAGCTTCTGCAGCTCCAAGATGAAGACGGTCCCCGTGCGCTCGGAGACGAGCTCGCTCGGCGCGACCTCTTTACCGAGCTCGCCAGGCGGGTCCGTGAGCTGCAGCACACAGGTGCCTGTGGCCGACGCGTAGAGGCAGCCCATGACGGAGAGGCCGCGGTGAAACTTGAGCTCATTCTCGAAGACGTGCTCGCCCATCAGCATTGGCTCTTTGCCGCCGCACATGCGCTTGAGCTTGGGATCTTGACGTGCCGCGTCCGCGCCGTCCGCCGTGCGGAAGCGCATGTAGCCTTCGGCATCGGCTCCCGGGTCGAACTGGTACACGCCGGAGATGTAACGCCCGTGGAAGAGCACACTGACGTGACCGCGCGATTGCAAGCCCAGGCTCTCAAAGTCCGCCATGGAGGCCAGCGCCCACTTTTTCTCCTCACATAGGGCGACGAGCTTGTCGACGCAAACCTGCGCCTCGTCCTCCGTGGCGACGCGCTCGCCCTCAAACTTGAGTACGGTGAGCGGGCCCTCGCTCACCTCGGCGCCAAAGCGTCCGAACGCCTCCGGGGCGTGCCACGAGGGCCACGCATAGTTCTGCGGCAGGCACGCAACGTCCACGAAAAGACCATAGTACTCGTCGGTTCCGCCCCTCTTCATGTCCAGGTAGCCGCGCATCTTTTCGAGCGTGCGGCCATCGGGGTCGGGCATGCCAGGCATGCGCCAGCAATAGCTTCCGACGCGAACGCCGCGCCGCCGCCGCTCCGTAAAGAGGGCCGCGGCGCGCTCGGGCGACAGGAAGGCTTCCGGCGGCATGTCCTGGCAGCGTGGCAGAAAGGGCTTTCCCTTGACAAATTCGACTTTCTCGAGCGCAGGGAGCTGAACCAGCTTGTCGCAAACCGCCTCGGCCTTGCGGCGCAGGCCGGCTGCGGTGAGCGGGGCGACCTCGTCAAACGTGCTCAGGTGGAAGGTGGCCACAAATGTAGGCTTTTTCCCAGCTGAAGACAGGTCCTCGAGCTCCAGGGCAGCCGCCTCCGAAGGAGAGGGAGGCGTCCACCACCTCCACCTCCACTGCGGCCGCACTGGCGAGGCCGCCGAGGCCGCTTCCACCGTGATGCAGATGGACGAGGTCCCGCAGTGCGTCGCCAACTGCCGAATCAGCACGCTCGTTGGCGCGTCGGAAGCGAGGCGTGCCACCACCTTGGTGACGCACGGCAGCTGCCCATCCGAGCGCTTTGAATCTAGCAGCCACGCACAGTCGATGAGGCGTACTGCGCCGTCGCGGAGGGCGTCCACGATCGGCTTTTCGATGATCTGCGCAGCCTCCTTTGTTCCTTCCGACACCTGCACCAGCCCGTGCTTCAGGTGATACTCCTGGATGAACCGGCGCTCGAGCGCGATATTGGAGACGACGACCAGTGCCGCGCCGAGCACGGAGGCGCCGAGCAGTACGCCAAGGGCCAGCTCGAGCGCCCACCGCATGAGCCCGTCCTGCACCGCGCCGTCCTTCGTGAGTGCGCCGTACAAGCAGGCAAGAAGGATGGCCAAGATGTCGACCGCGTAGAGGCCGGTCTCGAGCAATTGCTGCTGACGCATCACGTACGGCTGACGCTGGCGGTGCAGCCAGCAGAAGCCGCCGAGGACGGCGATCGCGAGCGTGGCAAAGACGTAGCGTGCGGCCAGGTGCGCTTCGTACGGCGAGAACCACAACACGCAGTCCATGGCGAACGACAAGAGGAAGAGGAGCCCCTGCCGCGTCCACACGACGAGCTGCCACTGTGAACGGAGTGGCCACTGTGCACAAGCGAGCTGCTCTTTCCCGTCGTGATCGGCGGTGGCGAGCTCCATGGCCATATTCATCGACAACTCGAGCTCGGCGAACCGCTGCTTTACCATCTCGGCATCGGCCTTGCCGCCGACAAATTTTGCTATCCCGAGGTCGTCGTTCGTCTGCTTGAGGAGTGCGTCGGGAGACTCCTTCACAACGACGGTGCGCACCTTCTCATCGCTAATGTCAATGACCTTGGCTCGGCTGGCATCGGCGCGCAAAAGGCGCTCCGGCAGCACGGCCGAGCGCTCCTTGGCCTGGCAGGTTGCCTTGTTCAAGTGCGCCGCTGCCAGCTTTGAGGAGCCCTGCTCGAATGTGCACCAGCCGCTAAACGGCTCAATGTCAGCACCACGGCCGACCCTGCGCAGTGCAGCGATGCAGTTGATCGCCTGCTCGTGTGTTGCGAAGGTCACTTGCGCCTCGCCTGCCTTGATGGCGATCTCGGTGATCTTCCCTCCGAAGCGTTCGAGATCGGCTTTCACGTCCTTCTCGCTCGTCATCCAGGAGTACTTGTCATCGAAGACGATCATGCGCCCGTCGTACTCGGACGGACGCGACGGAATGTCCTTGAGCTGAACGATGGCCGTGCCGCATAAGCTCGCGTAGAAGTAGTTCATTCCTACAAGCCCGCGCTTGAAGGTGTCTTCCTCCTCTTTCTTACGCGGCTTCTGCGGAAGCGAGGCGAAGTCCCAAAACATTCCGCACTTGCCGAGGACATCTTTGCTGCGGAGGAAGCGGCGTACGGCGGAGAGCGCCGTGCCGTGCGGATCCGGATGCGCCGCGGTCAGCCATCGATAGGAGAGGGCGAGGATGGAGCGGTCGGCGCCATCGAACAACGCGACCGCTTCTTCGTTGGTAACGAAGGCCTCCTTTGGCAGCTCCTGCCGCCTGAGCATGATCACCTTCTTACCGGACGCATCGCGACCCAGGTACTGGTCCGAGTCCTCTGATGAGAGCAGCCACGCACAGCGCAGCAGCCGGATGGTGCCATCTTCCAGCCGCTCGCGAATGGGGCCATCGATCTGCTTTTCCGCCCAAAGCAGAAAGTCACCATGACTCAGGCCGTCGTCGCTCGCGTACCGCTCGGTCAGGTAGCGCACCGCCTCGGCCGCGCGGCGCGCCTGTTTCTGCAAGGGCACCGCCTTCGCCCTCGCCAACTTCGCCGCATCCGCAGCTCGAGTCACATCGTGGGGGTAGAGCCATCCGCTCACCTCCTTGTTGTCATCAAAGGTGACCCTGTACCGGTTATTTGTCCCGTCATCGGTCGTGATCCTGCCACGCCTGCTATTCACGATAACGTCTTCACCCATCCCGATCCGTTTCACCACCGCCGCCGCCCTCGCCGCCCCCCGGGCCTCGCGCAGCAGCCAGTGGAATCGCCAGAATAGGAAGAACCAGAAAAGCCAGAGCAGCGACGCCAAGAAACGGGCAATGGCAAGCCGAGTCTGGTTCTCGTCGTAGCGCATGAAGAGGGTCACGCTCGCACGGAGGCCGACCGTGAAGAGCAGGCTGAAGAGCACGCACAGAAAATAGTCTGCCACGGCGGCGGCTGCGTCGGCCTTGTCGGCAGCGGCCTTCGCCTTGGCGGCATCCTTGGCGGCATCGGCGGCGACCTCCTGCGGCACCGACCGGCACCGTCCCACCGCCCTGAGCAGCGCCTTCACCAGCACCTTCGCCTTTGTTTTGGGTGCAACCGCCGCTCCCGCCTCAAGGGCGCTTTGGGCCTCTTTTCGCTTGAGTGCCGCGCGGGTCGCAGCCTCACGCTGGCGCCACGCGACGAGCCAGGCGCCCACGAGCAGCAGCAGCTCGAGAGCGGTCTCCGCGTAGCTCAACACCGCCTTGAGCACCGGGTCGGTCAGGATGCACGGCAACGGGATGTAGCTCATGAACGGCAGGTTGATTTTCTTGAGGATCTCCTGGATGATGAGCGGCCAGCCAAGCTGCAAGCTGCCGATGATGGTGAGCGTCTGCAGGTGGCCCCAGAGGATCATGAACGTGGCGACGTGGGTCTTGGCGTACTCGGGGTACTTGAGCACCAAGTACGTGTATATGCCCACGAGCAGCAGCAGGAGCAGCACGCCGCCCGCGACGGCGCCGGCGATGCCAAAAATCTCGAGCGGCGTCGGGCAGCGCACGCATCCGAGGCCGTCGAGCTCCACCTCGTAGCGCTCGCCCTGGCGGTTGAAGGCGCTGCAGCCAATCGGCGGGACGCCCGAGCACTGCTCCGCGCCGAGCGCCTGGCAGCGCTGCCAGAGCCGGCTGATCGCGACGGCGGACTCGGCGGCCGTCGGATCGTCCAAGGCGTTGTTGGCGAGGCGCAGCGGCGCCAGAAACCCAAGGCGATCGAGGAGCCACTCGGGCACGGGGCCGGTGACGCCGCCCTCGTCGTCCCATGAGCGCGTCTGCGTCAGGTCGAGGTAGGTGAGGCGCGGCAAGCAGTCGGCGGCGGAGGGAAGGCTACCCGTGAGCGCGTTGCCCGAGAGGTCGAGGTGCTGCAGGAAGGGCAGGCCGCAGAGCGCGCCGTCGAGTGGGCCGATCAGGTTGTTGGACGGCAGCAGCACCTTGACGACGACGCAGGTGGCGAGGTCGAGCGCGGTGCCCGTGGCTGATCCCGAGTGGCAGGCGGCGCTCCCCTGCGTCGGGCGCACGCCTGTGGCCCCGCCGCCGTCGGCGGTGCACTCGTCGTCCCCGCGCAGGACCGGCAGCACCTGTGGGCAGCAGTGCACGCCGAACCAGCCGTCGACGCACGGCTCGCCGGACAGCCATTTGTCGTTGTTGCGCCACGCGTCGCCGCCCGTGGCCTCGTAGAGCAGCGCGAGCGCGCGCACCATTTCCGTGGGCGGCATCGAGGGTGGCGGGGGCGAGGGCGGCGGCGAGGGTGGCGGCGGCGAGGGCGGCGGCGAGGGCGGCGGCGGCGACGGCGCCTGGATCTCGAGGATAGTGTAGGTCGAGACGATGTTGGTGATATTCACCCCGAGGGCGCCGGAAAGCGATGCGGCGGTGAGCAAGCTGCTCGCTGGTGGCAGGGTCATGAAGACGCGGACGTCGATCACAATGCTGCCAGAGCGCACCTGCAGGAGGACGCTGGACACAGGGACGCCGAGCAGCTGCGCCAGGCTCGTCCGGAAGTTGGCCTCGGCTGCGGCATCAAAGTCCTCGGCGTTGCCCGCGAAGGTGAGCGCCAGGCTCAGCAAGGGCCGGTACTCGGCACCGGGTCGGAGCGGCGGCGGTGGCGAGGGCGGCGGCGGCGAGGGGGGCGGCGAAGGCGGCGGCGAGGGCGGCGGCGGAGACGGGGGAGGCGGCGAGGGCGGCGGTGAGGGTGGCGGGCTCGGCGGCGGCGAGGGGGGTGGGTACGGCGACGGCGGCGGCCGCACAGCGGG
>Ga0210244_100280_pt1 | contig 47208 bp, 28 predicted proteins | sample ChrtobMetaP3_0mM_FD_155473 | JGI IMG/M metagenome (GOLD analysis project Ga0210244, IMG submission 155473) | Chrysochromulina tobin associated microbial communities from unialgal haptophyte culture, Seattle, Washington, United States - P3_0mM | ecosystem: Host-associated > Algae > Haptophytes >...
CGACGAGTTGGAGATCAGCTCGCGGAGGAAGATCTCCTTGTTGGAGTAGAAGGTGTTGATGATGAGCGACATGAGCTGGTTGATCTCAGCCTGGAAGGCGAACGTCTCCACTTCCGCAGCCATGATCGATAGTGGTCTCGGTTGTGAGTTGAAAGTCTGCACGCACAAACGAGAGAGGACGCGCGCGGACACAGGGTATCGTGAGCGGAGCGAGAAGGTGACGCGCGGGGGCGGGAGCAATGGAGAGCGTGCGGATGTGACTGTGCACACGCCCGTCCCCTGCGCGCGCGCGCGCGCCGGCGCTGAGCTCGCCAGTGAGTGGTGCGCGCTCGGGAGTTGCGCGCTCGCTTGCCTGGGCACCTGAGAGCGAACACGTGCCGATGTCTAGAAGATGCGCCCGATGCGCTTGCGTTTTTCCAAAGTCCGAAAGAGGAAATCGCACGGGCCTCACAACATGTCACAAGCCCTACGACGTCTCATGGGACATGCGCTTGCCTTTGCAAGCCATGCCGGATGGCATGCACCATGCAAGCAAACACATTCCTTTGGCCCGTTTTTCCGGTAACAAGCAAGCTTTCGACAATAGGGGGGGCAGGCCGGGAACGTGGCGATGGCGCGGGGGACCACCGACAGAAAATTCAAACTTTACGGCAAAGTTGCGATCTATTCACACGGTTACATGTACTTCCCAAAATAACTTCCTCTCCCACACACACCAAGTGGGCCTACGCCTGGACTGGGCCGGGCGAGCGCGAGAGAGGCTGGAAGGCAATCGGCGGCGACGGCTTCACTTCCGCCGCCGCCATGAGCCGTATGCGTTCGCTTTTCGAGACGCCGCGCATGCCTCAGACCAAGAGCGAGGAGGAGGAGCTAGCCGAGCTCATGCAGCTCGGCATCAATCATCCTGCACGCAGGCGCTATCGCGAGCGGGCGCAGAAAGCAAAGAACGAGGCTCGGGAGCGTGCATGGAACCCCACGCCCATGCGTTACACGCCACCCAACCTGCGCGGCATTAGGTGCGTCACCAAGGAGCCTTGGAGCATTGACGAGCAGTTTTACCAGCGCAAGACGGGCAGCTTTGAGGATGTGAAGAACGACGACGAGGCGTTCGATGACCGGAGTGTGCTGTCGGCGAGCAAAGGGTACACCTCGCAAGTGACCTCCTCGGGCCTCAAAGGCTCCAACCCGGCGTGGAACAGTTCGCCCTTGCGACAGGTGCCACATGCACTCAAGGGCTTGAAGCCAGAGACGCGTGAGCCGTGGGCCGTCGACCAGTCGATCAACCGCGACATGTCCCTCGAAGGCTTCTCAGTCTTTAGTGCAAAGGTCGAGAACGACTCGGTCGCGGGCAACTTTGAATACCGGAAATGACGGAGGGGTTGCACAAGCAGTTGTCTGCGCACACCTCACGCCATTCGCGGGGCTGACCTGGAGGTGCGGGTCTCGCAACCTCGCACCATGGCCGGGGTCTCACACACCTCTACCGTCGCTTCAGCGACGGGACTCTCATCATCATGAGTCCGCAACGTCTTCGCGTCGACCGTCGTGTGTCAAATGCGTTTGGGTCCCTCTCGTGCATGTTAATCCGCGACAACGGCGAAACGCCGGACCGGACGGAGGCTCACTCACACCCCACGCTTCCACACCGCACGAGTCGGGCGGCGCGCCGTTCGGCGATGCATCGCCGGTTCGTCGCCGCTAACGGGATATTTATCGTATCGATATCGTGTGCAGAACAGGACACCAAAGACGCTAGGGCGAGTGGTGTGTAGCGCGTTGGATCACCGAAGAGTTTCCATGTAGCAGCGTCGCGCCCGTCGTCCCCGTAAGTCCGTCAGCCCAATGACTACGCCGAAATACCTTACAGCAACATGCACGTCTCGTGTGCGGCTCTCGAGTCGTTAACGGAGTGATACCTCAGCCATTGCACGTCTCGTGTGCGGCTCTCGAGTGCAACACGCCCTCAAACGGCGACACTAAACTTGCCGAGGATGAGCATGACGTCGCCTAAGCTGCCCCATAGGTTGCGGAAGTCGTTCCGCTTGATGGTTACGCCGCCCTTTGAGAGTAAGAAGAGGCCTCCGGGCCCCTCGACCACCGCAGCCTTCTCGCCGTCTGGTAAGAGGAGCACGCCGTCGGTGATGCCGTCTGGTAGTGCCTGCTTGCTCTCCCAAATCGCGCTGCTGAAGAAGACGCGCCCGGCAGGTAGCGTGACGTCGTTGCGTTTCGCGCCCTCGGGGAAGTCGATGAAGAAGTTGAGCTTCTGTGCGCCTGGGTTCCGAGCGCTCGGTTCCGTCGCCCACGCACCGCCGCTCGCTTTTACGACGACCTCGCCCGACGCGCCCACGAAGCTGCCGCCGTCGCAGTAGAGCTTTTTGGCGTACCGGCTGCCGCTCGGGTTCAGCGCCTCCTCCGACGGGAAGCCGAGGTCGACGATCTCCTCGGAGAAGCGCACGGTGAGCGGGAGCGAGAGGCGCGCACCCGACGCCGCCCAATCCTGAGGCATCCAGGTGCCGGGCTCGCGGCCCACCGACAAGGTCACCCTGCACTCCATGCCATTGAGTGTCGCCATCGGGCTGCTGCTGCTGATCGGATTCTCATTGATCAAGCCAGCTTGGTTTATTAGCGTGCTCGCACCAAATGCGAGGAAGCCAGCGTCCACGATCGTGCCAAAGTAGTCAATGTCGTTTGCCATGGGTCGCTGACCAGAGAGCTCCGCAAGGATGCCGCCAATCTCGCGGCCGCTCGTTAGTCCAATAGCTGACTGGACGGTGACGAGGGCGAGGAATGCCAAGCGGAACGGGAAACCACCGGCGTCCGGCTTTGGTATCTGCTCGACCATGGAGAGCGCCGCGCGCGGGCGAGCGCAAGTTAGCACGCTGGCCGAATAAGCCTTAATGGGCATTCCATGCGTCGAGAATGCCGTGGTTAGTGCCGATACGGCGACATAATGCATGCTGGAAGCTCGGGCGCGGGCGGGCGTATCGACCTCGAAGTGGCTGTGGATTCCTTCGTGCGCACGAAGAGCCTCGCTGAGCTTTCCACAGGATAATGGTCAGCAGATCCCGAATCTTCCCGGCAAACAGCTGCCGGCGTCATTGAAGCGTCATCACGTTCACGTTCACGTTAAATTGCCATCCCTTGTTGCCATCTCAGCAAAACACACGACCACCGGTCCCGTGGACGCGTGGAGACACAACGTGGAAGGTCAAGGTGCACGTGGAAGGCGGGAACAGGCGCAGACATGCGTCATGCCGGCATTCATTTACAGCGTACTACGTAGTAGGAATCGCTGAGGCATGCTGAGGAGAACCTCCGAGGTTGGGCGAATATGCGGTGGGAGGGGCGCGGTGGGAGGGGAGCGGGAGGGGTGCATGTGTAATTGGTGTAATTAATAGCTCCTTCTGATCTTTAGCTCCGTTCCCTCTGCGAGGGTGTTCCGAGCGATTGAGGGCTAGCCTCGTCCCTCGAGCGGCACGCCACCGCAGGCCCTGGAGAGGCGTACACAGTAACACAGACAGAGGAAACGGCACACATTATGTAGACTGGTAGCCATCGTCCGTCGTCTGTGTCCTTGCACTGTGGATCCACATGCCATTTGGCCCTCCGCTCGGCATACGACCGTGCGCCCATTTGCGAAGGTCGCCAAGAAGCCGCGGTCCAAAGTTGTGCGCATGCGCCCTCGCTAGATCGTCTGCGATCTGAGCAGGCGTACATGAGGTGTTCCACTTCGAGCCGTCGTACTCCAAACCAAGGCACGTGCGCGTGGCTGCGAGCGGGATCAACCACTTGTCCTCGACGAGCGCCTGCACACACTCCTCCGGCTTCGGCCAGCGGAGACAGGGTGCAATTTCCTCGGCGCCTTCAGCCCATTGCAGGAAGAAGCGCCCGACGGGTGGCCCCGCTGAGCGAACGAGATCCGTGTCTCGCGTCGCAATGGCGCACGGGCCACCATGCGTCATCCTTGGAAAAGATGCTCGCACTTCGCGCGTGATGACTGCCCACACGTCAACAAGGTGGACAAGACGACTGGCGGTGCCGCGGCGCCTCGCGCGTTGCAGGTGGACGAGTCCTCGAAAGTAATCCAAGACCACATCTCTCGAACCTGCCATGAAGAAGCCGTTCGCCATGACCCACTGCACCCCCCTCAACTCAATCTGCGATAAGTAGGAGCCGCAAGACGCGAGCATCTTTGCGCGCCCCTCAGCGAGCAGTCGGCTGCACTGATGTCGGGCGGAGGAGTGCGAACTACAGTCCAGGTAGCTCGCAACAGTCTCCGTGTGGGGAAGCATGCCTGGCTGCGGCACACCAGGCGCCTTTGGGATCGTTGGCGTCTTATCCCCGAGCCCGCTGAAGACAGTATCAGCACGCAGCCGTGCAACGCGCCGATAGCTAGCGCGCATGGACTGCTCGTGTTGCTGGATGATGTCATGGCAAAGGCTCAAGTGCCACTGCTGCATGAGCTCTACCCCATACTTGTGCTCGGTGAACCATGGGAATGCGGCAAGGTTGAAATGAACGTCGCCTCCAAGTTGCCTGGCAGCCCAACCGTCTGCAGCGGTGGCCGTGCGGTTGAATACCGCTGTCGGTTCGGTGACCACGAGCCTGACGGGCTGCAAACTCTCAACAAAGGGAGACCAGTAGCTGAAGCTTGAAGAGTTCGAGAGCACGAAGAAGAAGTCAAGCGCGAGGCCGCCAACGCGAAGCAGCCGCATGACGGTATCCCTCCAATTCAAATATGAGACTGGGAAGCCGCGAGGCTGCCCGGTGACACACACTGCTAGCCGGGAGGTAGACACGACTTCGGCGGCAGCATGCATATCCATGAGGCGCACGCCGCGCACTGGCCCATCCTTCAGCTCAAGTCCAAAGGTTGCACACTGTTCGCTGCGGCCGTGGGAATCATTCGAAGTGCGGCCTGGGGAGCTCGTACCCAGCACGCAATCGGCCACCATGTCGATAGCATACCGGTAGCCCGGTAAAGCCCGGTGGGCCCGTACTACCGGGTACCGGTAATCGCCGCGGCGCGCGACGTCGCGCAGAATACGCAAGCGCGCACTACTTGTAGGAATTCACTCAACTAAAAGATTCCCCCACACGGCGTTTTCACGACTTTTACAGCACCTGCTACGGCTAGTACATGTACCGGTATGATGTGTGTCCCGGCTCCCCCGGTGTCTTTTTACCGGTATGATGTGACCAAATTCCAGAGGTGCGGCGCAGCGGCGGAGTCTGTCAGACGGTCACTCGATAAAAAAGGAAATCTTCCAAATCCATTCGTTTCTGGTGCGAACCTCATCGGCCGGGGGATAGGCTCAATCGCGGGAGCGCCGACACTTGACACAGGAGCCGAAGCATGAGGAGTACTAAATTGTAGCACGACCTTTTATCTGTGAGGGTTTAGATCGGACGTTCCGCAAGACAAGCCGTTTCACAGAGTTGTGCGGTGCGGGTGCCCCTTATTTGTGACCTCCCTCGTATGGAACTCCCCCGATATCCACAGGCCGGGCAGGGATGCGCCCCTTGATGAGGGACTGATCACTGATGAGGGATGAAATTTTTAAGGGTTCGGACCCGAAATGGGTTTACCGGTACCGGTACGTTTGTCGCGACGCACGAGATTCACCGAAAAGTGCAATGTTGGAGGGGGCAGGCCAGGATGTTGGTGGCTTTCGCTCCATCATCCAATATGTATCCGCCAAAAGCCTGCGTGCTGCAAAGCATGGGCATGGAGGTGGAGAGGATATGCTCGGCCACTGGAATTCGCAGGTAGGACAGGACCGCACGATAGCGCTACTTACTGACTACAAGTTTCTTCATAGACCTCGCTGCTAACGAGCCCATCTTACTCTCGAACACACGCGCGCTGGAGCGTGACTACGGTTGGCGAGGAATCTGTATTGACGGAAACATAAAAATGCTGGAGAAGCTAGCAGCGGCTCGTACCTGCACCGTGGTCAAAGGTATTGTTACATCCAAGAGCGGTGACATGGTTGTGTTTCAGAAACCGATCAACGCTGGCAAAGTTGATCATCACGATGGTTATGCTGGGATTCTAAGTAATTCGACCGACAACAAGAAGGTGAGAAGGGGCTGGTCAGTTGTCCACGAGACGACCGTCACCCTTGTTGACATCCTCAGACACCTGGATGCGCCGCCCGAGATCGACTATCTGTCTCTCGACATTGAGGGGAGCGAAGACGAAGCAATGCTGCCTCACGACTTTAACCGATACCGCTTCAAGTTCCTTACCATCGAGAGGCCAAGTGCCGTGCTCCGAGAGTTTCTGCGCTCCAGGGGCTACGGATACCTGGTGGATCACGGGTGCTTTGGCGACCAGCTCTGGGCGCATAACTCGAGCCTCGAGACTGCCGCCGCCAAGCTCAACATTACCCTCCCCGCACGTGCGTGTCGGGGAGCAGGAACGCCTGTGCTCCTGAACGGTCAATGGGCAACATGCCAAGGAGAGGCCCGACAATGGGCACCATGCCAATGGCGTGTTGTGCATCAGGGCTGAAAGCCAAGATGAAAGGTACGGGTCATGGTACGGGTACTAGGAGTAGTTCGCACGTGTTCCCGGGCGCGTTCGCTGCATGCGTGGGATCGGGGTCCCTCGTTCGGACATGCGACATCGGAGCCGAGGGTGAAGGCGAAGTGGAAAATTAGTCGCTTACAATGTACCGGTATGTCTCCACACGAGAGGATCACACGAGAGGTCAAACCAGTTCAGTTCAGTTCAGTTACTACATAAACAACAGACAACCTAACGGAAGCCAATGTATCAAACTCGCTTTCCCAACACGGCGTTTTGACGACTTTTTCACTTCATGCGACGCTGTGGCGCGAAGAAATAACTGGACGTCTCTTCGTCGCGCGAATAGCTTACGAACGCGCCATGCTCAGTGAGCGTGGCGCGCCCGCGCCACGGCGCTCATCCTACGTGGCCTACACACTTCAGGACTCACAGAGCCGGCGTGCGCGCATCGATGCCAGCCCAATGAATCCTCGAGAAGAAGTCGATGCCGCGGCTGCGAGGATTCAGAGCCAAGCGCGTCGACGGAAGGACAGCGCCCGCGCCGAGTCGCAGCGGCGACAGGAGGAGGAGGAGGCTGCATCGGCGACGCGGATCCAAGCCCGCGTCAGGGGGCGGCGCGCCGAGCGCGCCGTATACGAGCACAAACAGCTCCGCCACGAGGCCGCCGGCTACGACGCATTGCTCTGCGAAGCGGCCGAGAAGGAACAAGCAGCTCTGCGGCTGCAGGCGCACGCGCGCGGCCGCCACACGCGCGCGACCCTCTCGCCGGGTTCCGAGCCACGGCGCGTGCGCCTCTCGCCGGGCTCCGAGATCTCGCGCGCTGAGGCGGCGGCTAAGGAGGCGGCGGAGGCAGCGGCGGCGACGGAGCTCGCCGTCGAGCGCGCCGTCGAGTGCGCCGTCGAGCGGGAGCTCTTGCGCCTGGCCATTCTAAAGCTGGGCGATGGAGCGTCGCTCACGATGGAAGAGCTCCTCGCCACCCGCGCCGCCCTTGCCAAATATGGAAGCCTGGACGACGCGATGATGGCGGCCGAGGCTGCGACCGAAGCAGCCGAGGCGGCGGCGGACGCGGCCAATGCCGCCGCCGTCGCCGCTGCCTCCCGCTTCGAAGAGCCGTCGTGGTCGGAGGCGTGGGTCGACGCGTCCCCCGCGCTGACCGGCAGCGCACCAAGCGGCAGCGCACCAGGCAGCAGCGCACCAGGCGGCAGCCCCAAGGCCAATGAGTCTGGCGGTGGCGCAACGGGTGGCAACGGCACGTCACTGCAGCTCACGCCTGAGGCGCGTGCACTGCAGGCGCGGATTGATAGTGGGCACCCTCTGTCTACGCAGGAGCTGCGCCGCATCCGCTACGATCTGACCGCGCTCGATAGCGGTGGCGGCAGTGGCGGCGGTGGCGTCAGTGGCGGAGGTGGCAGGGGCCGCGGCGACGGCGACGGCGAGGACGAGGACTTCGGGGCGCCGCGCTCGGCACGGCGAGGGCTGTCCTGGGCAGACGACGATCAAGCTCTGAGCGAGGCACTGGCGGAGGAGCAGGAGGAGGCGTGGCGGGAGGCGGCGAGACGCGAGGAGATGGAGAGCGCTGCCGAGCTGATCCAAAAGCGAGCACGCCAGCGGAGCGGGCGCCCGGAGCCACGCGTCCTCGGCACCATCCGAGAAGATGAGGGGCGCCATCAGCCACGCGTCCTCGGCACCATCCGAGAAGATGAGGCGACGGAGGATGCGCCCTGGGCGGCGGCCGAGGTGGCGGCGGAGCGTGTGGCCCATTACCGCACCCTAATGGCACGCATGCAACAGGAGGCTGAGTACATGGAGCTCGAAGCTTTCTATAAGGAGGCGATGGCACACATGCAACAGGAGGCGAAACAGCTGCCGGTCGAGCTCGAGGACAATCTCGAGGGCAATCTCGAGGCCGAGCTCGAGGGCGAGCTCGAGGACAATCTCGAGGCCGAGCTCGAAGCTTTCTACAAGGAGGCGATGGCACGGCTACGGAGCGAAGGGGCGCGCGGGCCAACCCATCATCAGACCGCAGCAGAAACTAGAGAGGGCGAGACAGCGTTGGTGAGGCACAATCGCGCCGAGCTGAGCCGAACGCAGCAGCAGCAGCAGCAGCAGGACGAGGTGGAGAGCTCCGGAGCAGAGGGCGAGGCAGCGTTGGTGCAGCAGTATCGCGCCGAACTCAGTCGGATGCAGCAGGAGCAGAATGAGGTCGACAGCCTACGCGCCGAACTCAGTCGGATGCAGCAGGAGCAGAATGAGGTCGACAGCCTACGAGCCGAACTCAGTCGGATGCAGCAGGAGCAGAATGAGGTCGACAGCCTACGAGCCGAACTCAGTCGGATGCAGCAGGAGCAGAATGAGGTCGACAGCCTACGAGCCGAACTCAGTCGGATGCAACAGGAGCAGAATGAGGTCGACAGCCTACGAGCCGAACTCAGCCGGATGCAGCAGGAGCCAACAGCGTATGAGTACGATGCGGCGGCAAACATCATCCAACGGCGGTACAAGCAGCGGGCCGCCAACGAGATGGAATCTCGCCAACTGGCTGATCTGGAATCTCGGTACTATCGGGCCGCCAACGAGCCACGCCCTTTGGCCGAGATGGAACCTCGCCAACTGGCCGAGATGGAACCTCGCCAACTGGCCGAGATGGAACCTCGCCAACTGGCCGAGATGGAGGCGCTGCTGCAGAAGCAGGTGGAGGCGGAGGTGGCGGCGCTTGAGGCGGAGGTGGCGTGCAATTCGTCAGATACGATCGAGTACACCAAGATGATGCGCCGGGTGCGCGCCGCCGTGGATGGTCAGTGGAGTGCGGCGTTGCGCATCCAAAAGTTCGGTCGCAAGCTGTGCCGGCGTGCCATCGAGCGCCGTCGGCGTGTCGACGAGGAGGTCGCGAAGGCTCTCCGTCTAGCCAGCCAGCGCACGCTAGATGAGTCGATGCAGCTCCTCGAAGATGCAATGGCTCCCATGTACCCGAACAGCCTGCCCGGCAGAGCCCGGCCATCGACGAGCAGTGTGGTCACTGGTACTGCCCACGCCGCGTTGCTCACTGCCGAGCCGACGTCGCCCTGGCTCACCACGCTGGGCACGTCGCCGCCGATGGTGGCGCGATACGCGGTGATGGCGAATCCGACGCATGTAGCCGACGCACCGGGCGCCGTACCGAGCGCCCCGAGCTCGCCCAGCAGGCAGCGAACCGAGATGGCGCCCGAGATGGCGCGCGTCCTGGCCGAGGTGGACCTCGCGGCGGAGCTCGTCGACCGTCTCGCGCATCGGAAGGCGGCTGGCGACGGCGCCTGCCCTTCGTTCCCCTCGTCAACCAGCCCAGGCTACCTTGGTTCCCTTCCGCTCTCGTACAAGTCGACCGCCGCGCCAGCTGCCGCTGCGGGGGCAGAGCTCGGTGGAGATTGGGGGAGATTGGGGGCAGAGCTCGGTGGAGATTGGGGGAGATTGGGGGCAGAGCTCGGGGGAGATTGGCTGTACGCATTGCCGCCGTCGTGCGGCCCACTGCCGCCGTCGTCGCACCCCCCCTCGTGGGCGTCCCCTTCGCAACCCCCCTCTGCGCTGATGCCGCCGACCCTCGCCGCCCTTCTCGTCTCGTATGGCATGCCCTCAGCACACCCCGCGCCCGCGCCGGCTCCGCACGCACAGCCCGCGCCCCTACCGCCTCCGGCCGCCGCACATTGTACGACGGGTACGAGGGGTGCGCCCTCCGCACCATTCGCTTCCACAGTCTACGGCTATCCGCCAGCCGCCTCTTCGCCGACGTCCCTCGCCGCCCCGCCACACGGCGCCACCACCGTGGCGGCAGAAGCTGCTGCCGCATCGGCACAGTCGTCGACGCCGCCGCAGCAGCCGCCGCCGCAGCAGCCATTGCCGCAGCAGCCGTTGCTGCCTCCTCCGCCGCCGCGCACCCGTCGGCCGCAGAGTGCGCTGGCCGCAGCTCAGAGCACGCGTGAGGCCGCCGCCGCCCCGTCGAGCGCCCAGTACGGCATCGTCGCCCCGTTGCGCGCCCAGGACGGCGGTGTCGCTCCGTTGCGCGCCCAGTACGGCGCCCGACCCGACGGCCCGCCCGACACGGCGTATGAGCCACGCACCGAGCGCCGTACCGAGCGCCACAGAGCCGACACGGCGTACGAGCCACGCACCGAGCGCCGTACCGAGCGCCACAGAGCCGACACTGCGTACGAGCCACGCACCGAGCGCCGTACCGAGCGCCACAGAGACGCTGCTTACGGGCGCGCCGACGCTCGGCGAGAGGCATGGGCAGAATGCAGTGGGGCTGCGGCGTCGGGACCATTCACAGCGGCGTCGGGACTGTTCACGGCGATCGGGGCTCCGCTCGCTGGGGGTCTGGCGGCCCGCAGCAGCGCGGTCATGAGCGCTGTCATGGGCATGGGTGGCGCCCTCGGCAGCGGCCGGCAGCTCTTGCCGCCGCTCGATCTTGCTGCGGCCAGCACCCCCGAGCCCAACGAGTCCTTCGCGCATGCGGCACGAACCTTCCAGCAGCGCGTGGCACGTGCGGACTGGCAGCCGCTCACGGCGCACGGCGCGGCGCTGCGCTCGGCGGTGCGCGTCGGCGGCATGCTCGGCCCTTACGCTTAACTACGAACACCTCGGCCGACCAGGACAGTGCGAGCACTGCTTCCTCTGTTTCCTTTCCTTCCGCCCTCTCTAGTTCGCTCTCGACCGGACGCAATCACTGATTGAATGGGGGAATCACCAAAATGGAGGCCACGTCGAGAAACCGCGTTACCGCGTTGCGCTCTCATAGATCAGATTATTTTGAAAGGTCAAATGTACAACTCAACATGCTTCGTGCGCGTCCCATCCGGTCTTCCTTTCATACACTAGTATGTACTATGATTGGGCGAGTCTTCGTCAACACTCCGCCAATTTCGTCCACAGCCGCCCACAGTGAGAGCTGGTACACGAGCCTGTCGCCTGTCTCACGGTCAACGGCGTCACGCAATCGCGGAACTACTTCTTCAAGGTTTTCCGCCCTTGCACCATGATCAGATGCCAGCCCCATTGTGTTTTGACCGGCTCCCTCAGCCAGTCGCCTTCCTTGCACGTGAGGGCTGCCGCCCAAAAGTCCTGGTCCAGCTCGTGCTGCGCCTTCCAGCCCAAGAGCCCGTGCGCTCCTGCTTTGTCCTGCGAAAATTGGAAAGCAGCCTCGTTGAAGGTGATCTTGCCATTATGGATGTCCTCGCTGATGCGCAGAGCCTCGCCTTGCTTCTCGACAAGAATGTGACGGCACTCTTGATGTGAAAACGACTTGACCTGCTCCTCGGGCCTCAACTTTCCGTCGCCCTTCTTGCCGAACTTGTCGGCCTGCTTGCCAAGGGCCTCATCCTCTATTTGCTTCTCCTTACGCCTATCTTTGCCCATTTTGCTCGACGCGAACCAGTGAGCCCAGTGCGCTGCACGACCGCGACCGCGTTGTCTTTGTGCGAAACCTTTTGCTGTGAAGATTGGCTGTGAAAAACAGTTGTGAAGGAAGACGTACGCGCGCGCCGCCGTGGCCTTCCGCTCGCGAACAGGGTATAAAAAGTGATTCATAGCTGTGTCGGTGTTAGAAGTAGTATTAAGGTATCGTATGTGCCTGCGTGCTGTGGTTGTCGGGACATCGAAGCGGTTCAAAGTCAACCCTGCTTTCTGATGTCTTATGGCTATCTAACCGAACGCTACTGCCTCGCTCCGGGCACTTTGCTCGTGTCGTACGTGATCGTACTCGTGCGTGCCACTTCCCAGAGCTCCTGCCACGGTTGACCCTCTGCCTCCACCTGACTGCAGCGCGTGTGGTTAACGTCGACGTTGGGCGCGTCGTTCGACTCGGCGGCCGTCTTGCCAAAGGACGACTGGTGAGTATACACGACACGCGACGCCGCCTGCAGCGCGAACCAGTCCACGAATGCCTTGACCATCGCGGCCTCGTCGTCTGCGCCTAAGGTGGCGGCGTCGACCTTGCCCCCAGTAGACCACGGTTGAAAGACCGTCCCCCTTTGGTCAGCGAGGAGCCGCACACCCCAAAGCTTGCGCGCGTGCGCGTACAGCGTGTCGTCGTCCGCCGTGAAGTACACGCGCGCGTGTGGCGGCACCCAAAAGTCCATACACGCGAGAATGCGCGCCCCGGTCGGCGGTGCGAACGGGTTGCCCTCGATCCGCCAGAGCCGGCTGCGCACCTGCACGCCCACGAAGCCGGCTGATGCACCACTCGCGTCCTCCTCAGCGGCAACCGTCGCCGTGGTGCCCTGGGTGTCGATCGCGCCCGCGACGGCCGGCCTGCCCGTCCCGGCGCCCATGAGCAGTGCGTTCAGGCGTTGTGCCACGACGGGCTGTGGCGAGAAGAGGAATTTGTAGAGGCAGCCCATGCGCTTGGGGCAGCTCGGTTCGAGCCGCGCGAGCAGCGCCGCGTAGTGCGGATTCGTTGAGAGGAAGATATATAGGTCGGTGAACGTGTGTACCTCGAGCGTGTCGACGGATGCGTACGCCGCACGGAGGTCGGCGTTCGAGAGATCGCTCTGCCCGCGAGCGCAATCGCCCCCGGGCGGTGCCGTGGCATAGGGCAGGCACAGCACATGGGCCTTAGTCGGCTGGCCGGGCTCCAAGCGCTTCGGGACTGCGCGTGGCAGTGGCGCGCCCTCGGGCTCACGCCAGTCAATGCGCTCGGGCCGCACGAGGGAGGCGAGCGGGAAGGGCTCCTCCCAGCGCACGTGGAAGACACGTCCTGTGAGCATAGCGAGGAGCAGGGTCGACTTCATCGCGCGCAGCCGGTTGCCCAGGCCATACTGATTGGGCACGAAGAGCAGCGAGCGGCCCTTGCCGCTGCGCAGCGCGCTGGCGTGGAAGGCCGCGTAGGCGTCCATCGCGGCTGCGGCGGTGCGATAACGCGCCAGATCGAAGTCCTCATCGTTCGTCCAGGTCGCGGCGCACGCCTGGAGCGATTCGGCGAATTCGGCCGGGAGGTTTGGCGGCGCGCGAAGACCCATGCCGCGGCGGATGTGCTGTGTTTTGTTCTTCGTACCCGGTACTTCCTCATCAAGTCGAGTCAAGTCAAGTCAAGTCAAGTTCGTCATGTTCAAGACTTCAAGTTCAAGACCATCCGGGACAAACACAAGTCACACGGAACACAGACGAACCTCACAACCAAACCGCGACTCACCGACGGACGCGCAAGTCCAGGCCATGTACCAGGAGGTGCCGTGCCATGTGGCGCCAACCCAGCGGCCGACTCAGATATAAGTGTGAGGTCGCCCCTTGCAAATACCCGATCTGGCACCCTCCCGCTCCCAGAGCGCCTCCCCGCGCCTGCTCAAAGGCGGTCGGCGAGATGAAGACACGCACCGCTGAAGCAAGCAAGCACGCGTGCAGGGTGCGGCCGGCGGTGCGGCTTGCGGTGACCGGTGAGCCCGGCCGGAACGTACCCCCGATGAGCCCGTAATGAGCCCGAGACGCGAGAGACGGTAACTCAGGCATCCCGAAACTCTCTCCATCCATGAATCGAAGAAAAGTCCTTCACGCATGCTTCGTTTTGTGTCGACTAATAAGGTTGGAATTTCAGCAAACCCAAATTAGGTTGGATTTTTCAGGCAAGCGCTCTCTCGTATAGCGGTGCCGCGCAAGCTGCCGGGCACCGCCGTTGCTGCGCATGTCGCTGGCGGCAGTACGTGCATGTAGTGCCGCCAGCGACGTTGCTGTGCCGTTGCTGCGCACGTCGCTGGCGGTGCCCGGCATGTTTTCCTGCTGCGGCGCCCACGCCATCGCCAAACATTGCGAGGCTCGAAGGCTTGGCAAAAAGCCTTGGAACTCCCTTGGTGACAATCGACGTGATCGAATCGCGTTCCCTCGCAGACGCTTACACTTGCCCGCCTCATCGTGCCAATTGCTCCCTTCTGCGAGGGGGCACAAGTACCACGGCGCAGATGACTGAGGTGGTGAGCGTCGGGACATGCATCACCGCACCCCGACTTCGACATTCACTGAGTAAAACCAGCAGCCGCGCACGGCGCACTTTTATATTTGGCATCGCGTGCGCGGCGTCCTCGGCGGCAGGATACCCGAGTGCTTCTATTGGATACCCGGAGCACGTGCATGGGCTTGACGAACATGTGGACTCATCCCAATCGCCGGAGCTTGAAGTTACCGGAAGTGACCGACTCGTGCCGGTCGAATTCAAATCTGATGGGCACTTTGCGCTGAACAAGGAGCCGAAAACGATAGTGCCGACCACCGCAACCGGCCCGACCTTGAGGAACGCGAGCTTGGTCGACAACGAGAAGCTCGCAGAGCTCGATCGTTCGATCGTCCAGGAACGATCGATCGTAGACGAGAAGCTTGCAGAGCTCGAGGCTCGATTTGGCGAACCGGAGCAACGTCTCCGTCATCGTCTGGCGAAGATGGCCGCCATCGCCACACAGCCCGCCGCCGCCGCCCAGCCCGGCGGCCCGCCTCCCTCGCCGCCTTCGGCGTCAGAGATGGAGTCTCGCGAGGAGGACCTCCAGCGAGAGCTCGAGGAACTGCTCGCGCAGCTCCGCAAGATGCCTGATCTGCCGACGGCAGACCTGCCTGCTCTGCCCCAGGTGCCCGATGTGCCTGATGAGCTGTTTGATCCCGATCAGTCGCTCTCGTTCCACGGCCATCTCTCGCCGTCGCCTCCGCAACCCTCGCCACCCTCGCCGCCCTCGCCGCTGCCTCCGGCGTCCCCGCCGCCGCCACCATTGCCGCCGCCGCCACCATTGCCGCCGCCGCCTCCGGCGTCCCCGCCGCCGCCGTCGCCTCCATTTTCACCTCCGTCGCCGCCCTCGCCGCCCTTGCCCTCGCCGCCAGCACCCTCCCCGTCAACGTGTGTCGATGATAACGAGAGCTGCCCGCCCTGGGCGGAGGCGGGCGAGTGCGACCGCAACGTCGACTACATGCACGTGTACTGCCAATTCTCGTGCAACACGTGCATGCTGCCGCCCCCACCACCCGTACCCCGTCTTCCGAGGGATGGGGCTTCTCCGTTTTCCGATGAGCCAGAAGACACACTAGGACTGCCCGAGCAGTTGCTTGAGACCATCAAACAACTCAAGTTGACCCATCTCGATGCGTCGATCTCGGCCAGCTGGTGCGAGCCGTGGTGCGTGGAACATAAGGCGCCCTTGGAAATCAAGTGCTCCTTGTTTCTGGAGTGCTCTCAGTGCTCAGATTGCGCGGCGCTGCTGGGGGACACGTCGTCGGAGACTCCGCTCTCGGCGCCTAGGCAGTCCATTACCAATTCGGGCAACATCTATGGCGTGCAATGCAGCGCGCACTACAACAAGACGGAGGCGTGCTGCGGCCAGACTGGCTCCGTGCCCGAATGGGAAGCGTGTGATTGGGCGACCCCGCTGTGCGTCGGTTACCAACCTGGTACACAGTGGGGCACGTGCCAGATGCAGCCTGGAGCACCAGTCAAGCTGGATGAGCCAAGCTTTGATGAGACCGTGATCGAGCCGACCTCGGGGGAAGACTCTGCCGCGATCGAAAGCCCCCTCACCCCCGAGGCCCCCGAGAGCTTCGGTGAGCCGGCATCGAACACAACCGCCCCGGCATCGAACACAACCGCCCCGGCATCGAGCACAACCGCCCCGGCATCGAACACAACCGCCCCGGCCGAGGAGCCCGCGCCAACACACAAGGCCCTTGTGGTGCCCACGCCAGACGCAGGGGTGCCCGAATCTGCGCGCTGTGGACTCGTGAACTGCAACACTGGCGAGCGTACGACCATCGTGATCCTGTCCGATCGCTTCGCAGCTATCGTCGTGGCCATCGGCTCTCTCTTCATGAACAGTCCAGAGACCAACATCGACATTTGGCTCATCGGCGACATCCAGCGTGGCGACACCCAAGCCCAGGCGCTCAACTACACGTCCCTGCTGAATCGTCTCGAAACTGCACTCATGCCTGTAGCGCCGAAGCAGACGATCCACGTGATGGACATCGACGAGGCGACTGCCACTCTTGAAAAGGACGGCGTCTCTCCGCTTTGGAAGTGGCCACAATTCGGCTCGCAGGGCGGCTTCCAAGACCAGGATCACCAGCCACCGACCATCCTCCATCCTGAGCCATGGGACTATGACAACATGCATCACGACCCGTTCAACATGCTTCGCTTCTACCTGCCGTACCTCGGGCCGTTCCGTGGCCTCGAGACGCTCTTCTTCTGCGACGACGACATCGTCATTCAGAAGCCGATTGCAAGCCTCGAGATTCCCATGGGCGAAGGCATCGTCATCGCCGGTACGTGCAACGGATGGCTCTGGGATGAGGACTGCATGCGCAACAAGCCCTACGTCAATGCCTTTAGCTGGGTCGATTACCCAGTCACGTACCTTGGGAAGGATAAGGCGAGTGGGTACATTGGGTGCACGATGTCGGCGGAAGAGAGTGGCCATCGTCAGTGCCAGAAGGACGAGTTCGCGGAGATCATCATGCAGTGGAGCAGGGACTTTAATGGCAGAGAGCTGAACGCCACAGCGCAGCCGAAGTGGAACTTCGGCATGTCGCGCTTCAACATGACCGAGTGGAGGGCGCAGAATATGACCGATCGCTTCGACAACTACATGCGCGCCAACTATGAGAAGAAGCTACTCCCCGAGACGTCCCTTTCCTTCGGCCTCGGAATCTCATACTTCGCGTTTGCAGACACGGTGGTGTGCTGGAACTCGCTGGTGGGCGACCCAGCCTTCGTCGATGGTCTCGGCTACATCTCGAAGGCCGACTTGAACGCCAACAAAATGAACGCCTCGAAGTTCCTTGGAGATGCCACCGTGCTCCACTGGTCCGGGCGCAACAAACCTTTCGACCCTAAGTCCGAGATGGACCCCGAGATCTACAAGCCGTTCGATGACGTGTGGGATTGGATGCAGGAGAACGGCAACATTGAGGACTTCGGCCGGCAGACCCCCGATGAGACTCAGGGGGCCATTCGTGGTCTATTGTATGCCGACCAGCACTCCGGAGCCGAGTGGTTCCTCGAGCTGCTCGACGAGACAAAGGAGCTTTGTGCAGCGGGAGGCACCGCCAATCCAACGGCTGCCTTTGCGGGAGAGAGCTTCATCCCGCCCCACTTTGAGGCCGTCCAGAACGACATCCCAATCTGCGCCCTCAAGCTCTCCTGTCTCTGGAGCTTCGTTGCTCAAAACGTCCCCCGGTACATGGAGCAGCGGGACAAATGGTGCCTTGGCGGCAAGGAAGTCGAAATGACAGAGGTTCCCGAGGAGGGGAGTGGGGATATAGCACAGGATCACTATGCGATCCACGACCGGCACGGCGAGACGCTCTGCAACTGGGTCGACAAGCTGCTAGAAATGTACCCAAATCGCACCGACTACACCGGCCAGGATCCAGAGGGGATCCAGCTTCTCTGGCGCCTGTACGAGGAGAACGTCTTCGGGGGCTCACGGGAGCTCGTCCCGTGCACCCAAGCGTGCGGTGTAAAACCCGGCCGCATGCTCAAGTACATGCGCACCTGGTCCCAGCCGCAGATGAGCGATGAGGATAAGAGCAGGCCGATGTACATTCAGCACGAATCCCAGGACGGCATAGCGCCCAAATACTTCATCGGTGACTTTTCGGGCGCAAACTGTGATGGATCTTCCCTACCTTTTGGCGGTTGCACCGGCAGCGAGAACTACTTGCCGGCAATCACCTGGGAGACGTACAAGATCGTCGAGCTGACCCGCTGGAATCTTGTCGATCGTTGCCTCGTAGAAAGTCCGTTCGCCAGGGGCATTACCGAAGACCCGACTGCGACCATCGATCTAAACTTTAAGGGGGAGAAGGGCGAAATTGTCTTCGACGACCTGCTGCACTGCATGAGAGACTCGGCTGCGCAGCAAATCGCCGACAAGACCCGCACCAATGTCTTCGTCAACGAGACCGCCAAAAACTGGAAGTTGATCCACTATGAGTATTGTGCTGTGCCGAGCCACATCCAGCCGTGCGTCGATGCCGTGGTTGCTCACGTCGTCGATAAGCACAGCGTTGCCGCACAATCTTACAACTTCGACCCCAACTTTGCCATGCTGGACGATATGAGTAAAAGACGCTGGAGTCGGTCGAGTGTGGATCCTGGGGCGAGCCGCCGGCGCTGGACTCCACGCGCGCCGCATTTTGACAAGCTGCACGTACAGACGCTGGCCGCGCAGTGGTCGTCGAGTGACCAGGGAGACAGGTTCGTGCGCCCGCCCAAGAACATCACCGGCCACCACGAGAGTCTCTACGCACTCGACTTGCATCACGGAGCTGCTCACCCTCACCACGCTGCTCACCCTCGGCCGCGTGCTCACCGTGAGTGGCTTCATAACACTCTCGAGTTGGCCGCGGCTGACGCAGCGCATCATGAGAGGACGCGCAGCACTCGATGGCTGGGTATTAGCAACGCAGAGGAAGTGACCGCGGGGCTCATCCACGGAGGGTTTGCCATCTTCGTCCAGCCGATTTACTGCTTCGCGTGGCAAAAGAATGCCAACGGCGTCGAGATCTCCAAGTATCTTGCGCAGCTTCCCCCACAGTACATTGTTCCTGGCTCGAGGCCATTCGAACCCTTCGACTTGAAGTCCTTCACGGCCAGCTTTGACGAATCAGTCGACGGTCGGACGCACGCGCTCATCGCGTTTGGTCAGATCGACAACGTCACATGGGTGCAGGAGTTGCGCGCTGCTACGAACCGACCCGTGGTGGTCCTAGGCTTCATGCGCGATGTGCTCTCTCATCGCATCCAAGCTTTCTTCGCTGACGATGAGCGGCGCCACATGGCCAATCGGTCCTCGGTGGCGTTTATCAGAGCGATGATGCATTCGTGGATGAATAGCGACGATTACCCACAGGATGCTCAGCTTCAATACGTCTACGAGTTCAATGAGACATGGCGCAACATGACCATCGACGCCCTCTGGAATGCGCGTAACTCGTCCGCCATTTCCTCCGGCGCCGATGCGGACCGCGATTCCCCCCTCGCGTCCGTATACCTGGGGCCCGTTGGAGATCCTCAGAATATCCGGCGCTCCTTGTGCATCTTTGCACACGCGACCCAGCTGCCGATCCCTTGGAAGATTTATGAGACGGACAATGAGAACCGCAACGGCATTGTGCCCTCGAAGTACATTGCGACTGTCGACGAGGACGTTGCCTCAGTCCTGCTCGCCAAGGAGAAGCGAGAGTTCTTCTTCGTGGCTCGCGCTCTGGATGCCTTCGAGGCGTTTGCGGAGTCATACGGCTGCTTAGCCACGCCAACTGATACGGCCATCGCTTTACCAAAGTTTGGCGCTGGACCGCTGATGGTCGGCCACGAAACATCCACGGTGAAAGCTGCCTCGACCGAGATCCCGTCGACCACTGCTCCCGTGGTGCAATACACAAGGACGTTCGTCGGCAGCGTGCCGACGGACTTCCCGCTCTACTACTTTCATCACGTGCCGAAGACTGGCGGAACCACGCTCAGTGAGTACCTTCTCAAGCTCCCTGCAATGTGGACTGTGCCTGGGTCGGAGCGCTCCGACGGATTCAACATGACTCGGTACCTGGCCGTCGAGGATGAGGTTTGCTCGCGAATGAACGCTCTCATCGCATTCAGCCACATGCAGACGCGTACATGGCTCAATAACATCCTTCCGACCAAGTTGGGGATGAGGAAGATCGAGACCATCTTCATGTTGCGTGACATCCTCCCTCATCGCATCTCCTTTTTCCACGAGATGGTCGGGCCAGAGGCTCACGGCGCTGACCAGGAGGAGCTCGATGTGGGAAAGACCGTCCATCGGCCTTATCTCGAGTTTCAGGAGTGGGCCGCAAAGGACGATGACCCCAAACATACGAACATGTCGTGGCTCACGAACAATTCAGGCGAGGCACTCGACATTGCGCCGATTGCCGTGGCTGAGTGCATCCGGAACAAAATGTGTCGTAACCCGAGGATGGACGACAACCAGCTCCGCTCCATCTACAAGTTGAACTTTGCATGGGTCAAAGTGCCCGTCCAGGACTTTTTCAATCAGCTCCATGCCAAAGCGCCGCTCGAATCGTGCTCGTCCTCGAAGGCGGTGGGTAAGGACCCGGTGTTCTTTCGTCACTGTCCGAATGCCGCTGCCGATGTAGGGCTCGCTCTCATCGGCCACCTCGCTTTGATGCGCGAGACGCTCTGCCTGATGGATCGCATGCTTGGGATCCCTGTGGTGTACAACGGCGTCGCCAAAGGCGGCATGAACTGGCGATTCAAGGCGCTCCGTCCTATGGATGCCGAGAAGAGTTTCAATAGCTCGTCGGCCCACTTTCTACTCACTCGTCAACGACGAGAGCTCATCTTCAACTCGATGACGTTTGCCACCGTGCTCGAGCAAGCGTCCGCCTACGGCTGCATCCCGCCGCTTCCAGCGCCTGCGCCAGAGGAGCCAGCGACCATCCTACCGGCATGGGCGGGGACCGCGGGGATGGAGCCGGCGTGGCAAGCGTCCTCCACGGACGAGTACCAGTGCTATGAGCCGCCGCCCATGCTTCTCGAGATTGCGAGCGGCGCTGCGGACTCCTTCAACGCTCTGGGCGCCGATGATTTCGGCAGCGGCAGCGGCGAAGTCTTGAGCGGCAGCGGCGAAGTCCGCGACGAGGTGGGCGACGGCAACGACAAGAGCGTCCTCGCGCAGCGGTTGCCAGTTGAGATGCCTCTCGTCGAAACATGCAATCCAGAATCGTGCCTCGTCATGTCGACGGGCTGTGGCGTCCGTCCGGAGTGCCAGGGCTGCGGCGCGATGTGCATCGGGGAATCTAGATTCGACGCCAATGCGTGGTCTATGGAGAAGTTGGCAGCAGGGCTCTCAGTGTATGGTACGGACCCTGTCACCATGGTGAAGCCAGCAAATCGCTCGCTGTGGCGCAACGTCAACATCGTCATCAGGTGGTCGGAGTTCGAGCCACTTCCAGACCAGTACGTTTGGACCGCTTTCGATTCGATACTGCTCGACATTACCAATAGGACGGTCGAGCAATCAATCGGAATCACTTTCCTCTCGGGTCCAAACTACTACCCTCAGTGGCTCTTCGACGCACCATTCCGCGTGAGCAAGTATGTTGAGGTATGTGGAAAACGGCGCGAAGGGAGCTGGCTCAGTCAGACTAATGCATGCGATCAGACCGAGTTCTCGGTTCCCAATTTCCACGACGTCACCTACGTGGCTCGCTACAAGCGCGCGCACGAAGCGGTCGCGGCGAAGCTCAAGGATCTGCGCGTCATCAGCACCGGTGTGAAGCTTCTGTACTTGCAAGCGTCCCTGGGCACAGGCCTCTTGAACAAACCAGTCTACTTCAACCCGAATCGAACCGAAGCGGACTACGTCTGGACAGACAGCTCGGGCCAACCGACGCCCGCGGATGTGGCTTGGAATCCGTGCGGCAGCTGTCTCTTCGATGCAGATGCTCCGCCTCGCAATACGACATTGGATGCGCTGTGGTGCCCCAGCGGCGCCACCACCAATGGTCTTCTCGTGCCTCGGCGGCCAGCGTTCGAGGAGTTCGCTCAGGACATGACCGCATTCCTCTACGACAACGTCTACGCATCGCTTCGCGTCAACGACGGCCTGCGACTCATGGTCACAATGGACGAGCCGCACACCTGGGTCAACCTGGCCATCGGAAATGCGACTGCGGCCCAGACAAAGGAGCGAATGCGCGAGGCGCAGCTGTTTAACGACGACTGGGTCGATTCGCATACACCCGGGCTGTGGGTGATGCGCTCAAAGGAAGGACAGGGCACCGGGCTGATCGGCGAACGCACTCGTGTAGCCCACTCGATCCTCAACATCTACAGGGTGACCAAGGAGGGGCCAGTGCGCGGCCGCGCCGACCTGGACAAGTTCTGGTGCTGGACTGGTAAGGAGGGCAGTCGCGGGCAGCTGGGCGCGGGAGTGGTCGCGCCAAGCTGCCTGATGCAGGATTGGCACCTGTATGCCACGACCATGTGGGCGCTCACGATTCGCATCGACTACTGGAACATTCCGCTCATGGTTGCACAGCATCAGCTATTGGGCACAAGCTTCAACGGCGTCTGGAGGTTTCTGAACCGCTACAGTGGTGTCCGCTGGGGTTGGCAGTCTCCGGGGGCCTGGATTGGCTTCCGGGACGGCCTCGACACGCTCGACGCGGAGCGCTTTCCTGAGGCGGAGTATGGCCCGCTTCCCCCACACTGGCAAAAGATGTCTTTGGCCACATCGCAGTCGGTTTCAAACCAAGCGATACTTCTGTATCGGCAACGTTCCATCTGCAAGTCGTTCCAGTCACACGGTTGCCGCCTCGAGATCGACCCGACCACCGAGGCTGGCCTGCTTGCGCTAGCTTACGGCAACGGCACGAACGATGTCAACCTGGACGTGTGGCGGAGCGACTACGGCATGTACATGCAGCGCCGGAACACACCAGAGAGCAAGGGGTACTGGTGGCAGGGCCCCGCCGACCAGCTGTTCGGTCGCTACTCGCGAGGCTTTGCGCACCCGCAAGCGACCATTGAGATGGTTCTGGACCAGGGCCTGTGGGGTGGACTGCCGCTGATCGAAGCACGCAACTTGACTCTGCGCGTCGTCTATTTTGACAACGCGATCGGCCACTTTTATGTTGGTTATGACGCGTTGGACGGTCCCAGGGGGTGGACCATCAACACGACGAACACGCTGCGCTGGCGAGAGGTCACCCTGAACATCACCGACGGACGGTTCGCCCGCGGCGAAGGCGGCGGACCCAACGGTGCCGACGTGTGGCTACGCGACTTGAGCTCATGTTCAAGCACGACAACATGGGAGAACTGCTACATGAGGCCGACTCTCTTCGACAGCCTCGAAGTGGTCGAGTTGACGCGCGACCAGGCGATCGTCGAGCCCGTGCTCAAGGCGTTCATCAACGAGCCCTCCACACCCACGCCTCCAGAACTCGTCTCTGAATTCCCGGCCGAGGCGCCCTGGATGCCCGGGACGGCAGAGGTGGGTTTCACAGACGTGGGCAACACCTTCGGCCCGGCCAATGGCACTTCCGATGGGGAACTGTCGGGCGCCCTGTGCCGTGACGCCGACGATGTGCCTTGCGTGGCATGGGCGGAAGAGGGCGAGTGTGAACGCTTTCCAGCGTTCGTGCCAGCCCTGTGCTCTGCGTCATGCGGATCGTGCGTCTCTGCCACGTCCGCTCCCGATACGACGATGCGGGAAGACTCGATGAGTTGGACTGAGTTGACTGGTGCTTCGAGCACGACGCCTGGCAGTGCTGCTGCCACTGGCACGACGGCGGACGCGATGTCGAAGGCCAGCCTGCTGCAGAACGCGACATCGAATGCCATCGAGAAGGCCAGCCTGCTGAGCCACATGCTACCTAGCCGGCGGAAGTCGACTCAGCTATGGCAACAGCACGCCCTCGTGCCGCCGCAGGTGCAGACGCAGGGGAGCGAAGCCCTCGCCGCCTCCGCCGAGCCAAAAGGCTTCGGCGAAGGCCGTGTCGGCACCGAGAGTGGTTTCAGTCGAAAGTGGCATCCTTGGGCGCACGCGACAAGGAAACGATCAAGCGCGCTTGTGCCAGAGGGCCGCGAAGCCCTCGCCGCCGTCGGCGAGCCCGAGGTCCAGCGGATGGCAACGGAGAGGCCGTGGAGGCGATTGTACAGGAGAGATGGAGACACAGCTTTCACTACTCCTCCGTCTGCAGGAATGAGCCGTTAGTCTGCGGCGAGTGGTCGCTTGAGGAGGGGTTGACTGCGACTTTGATCTGTGTTACGTGACCTTAATCTGTGTTGCGCGTCTGCATGTCGTGTGCATGTTTGAAGATTTGGGGGGGTTCCATAGGACGCACGTTTCACGGAGTTTACATCGTACTTCCAAGTACGATGAATTCACTCTGATATGACGACGTTGTTCACAACAACACAAATATCAGAGCCAAGCGCGGTCTTCGTCTTGGCGGAGGGCTTACAAGAGTAGCCCCCGTTGGCCTATCCGGATAGTACCTTATCTAGATGTGACTTGAGTCAATCTTGAGGTGCGTCATCTAATCTACGTAAGTATTGTGATAGCTGGGAAGGCACAGAAAGTTCGTGGTGTGTTGTGTGAATGCTGTTTAGGCGTCGTGTGTATTCATAGTGAATGATTAGTGATGAAGAGGTCCTCAGCTTCACCCTTCACGATGACGGCCGTCCACGATTCCAAAGCTTGCACTGCCGCGGAGAATGCGTCGCTGCGTGACCAGCTCGCTCGCCAAGCGGCGGCCACGGAAGAGCTCGCAAAGGGCTTGCGCCGGGGCCAAGAGGAGCTGTGCGAGTTGATTGCGGCCTTTTGTGCGAGTGTTGATAAGATTGATGAGGGCACTGCCGCAAGTGCTGCTGACGTGCAGCGCTCCTCGCGCCATATCTTGCTCTACATGTCATTTCTCAGTCGGACTGCAGCGATCATGGAGGCGCAAGCTGAGGCCGCCAGCGCGGCGTGTGGCCAAACGACTTGCAGGCAGCCGGCGGAGCTGGCCTCGTCAGAGAAGATGGCCCGGCTCGAGCATGAGGTGGCAGCGTTGCGGCAGGCGTTGCGGGAGGCAGAGGCCTCTGCGGCGGTGGCATCGACGTTGGCTCGCCGGGCGGTGCCTGCCTCCCCGCGTCCGGCTGTCGCGCTACAGTGGTTGGCGCAGCTGTCACCGCGCAGGCCTTGGCGCCTTGGCGGTGCCTTGGCGGACGCGGCGGCCAATGCCGAGCCGGTGACGCCACGGGAAGGCTCTGATTTACCGGCGGGGATTCCAAAGATTCGACTCTCCGCCGTGACGACGGCCGAAGCCGCCATCACCGCCGAAGGCGTCACGCCTCGCAGCCCGACGCCGCTGTTGCCAGGCGGGGAGAAACGGCGGCTGAGCTTTTTATCACGAATCCTCGTTCCCTGACTTATAAACGTGACGACATGACTCCCTGACATAACTTGAAGTCGCATATAAACATCCACCGCGCACGCCATCAATAACGTGCCGCACTGGACGCTATTGATCGCGCCACGAAGCACGATTATCATTATGGGGCACAGCGCCGGATCGCATACACGAGGCCGGCCACGGACGGCTCACGGTTCCCCATGGCAGTATACAGCACCTTTGTGCACCTCGGCGCGTGTGCCTCACTGTTGGAACACCTTAGACAGGTGCATCTCGATGCTGGCCTGCATCGAGTTGGTGACACCCTTGAGCCACTCGTCCATGGAACCGCCGTCCGGTGCTTTGGCCTCGTGCGGCTGCGTGAAGCAGCGCGTAAAGGTCGGGAGCACCTCCTTCTCGAGCGTCTGCCGGATCCTCTCCTTGGGCATCGGCGCCTTGTGCGCGTGGATTTGGCCACCAAAGGTGACGTTGACCGTGGGCGCGACCACGCACAGACGCACCGAGGACTGCATCAAATCCTCCATGTTGGAGCGCAGCTCCTTGACCTCGTGCTCCTTGGCGCGGCTCGCGACGACGGCCATCTCGACCTCTTTCTCCTTGGCGCGCGCCTCAGCCTGCGCCGCCTGCGCGACCGCGCGCAGCGAAGTCATCTCTTGATCACGCAACGCCTTTAGACGGTCCACCTCCGCGGCGAGCACCGCGGTGCGCTGCTGCTGCTGCTCCTTCTCCGCGGCGGCCGCGCGCTGCCATAGGTTGCGGCTTGTCTGCTCCTCGCGTAGCTGCTTCGCCTGCAGCTCCGACTGCGCGGCGGCCGCCTGCGCCAGCGCGCGCGCCTCGAGCTCCTTCCTAATGAGGGCGGCCTGCTGCTGTGCATGCAACCGCTGTGCCTCGGCGAGTGCAGCGGACTCGCTCTGGGCGTGCTTTTGCGCGGCGAGGAGTGTCGCGAGCTGCGTGTCGAGATTGCGAATCTCCGCCGAGAACGCGCCGCCGGCCGCCGCGGACGAGGCCTTCTCGTCGGCAAGAGCGGCCTGTAGCTGACGCGCGAGCTCCTCGAGCTTCGCAGTTTGCTCCTGGGTTTGCGCCGCGTGCGAAGTTGCGGCGGCGGCCATGGTGACCGCCTCACTCTGAGCGCGCATCGCGGCGCTCGCGCGCTCCTCCGCGTCGCGCACCGCCGCCCGCACCGCCGCCGCCTCGGCCTCAGCCGCCGCGTGCTTTGCCCCCAGCACTGCCGCCGCGTCCACAACCGCCGCCAGCTCGGCGGCCGCTCCGGCCGCGTCGGCCTTCAGCCGATCCTCGAGCTCTTTAACGAGCCTGCGCAATCGCTCCAGCTCCGCCTCGAGCGCTTCGAGAGAGACCAACGCTGTGCGGCCCTGTTCCGCACCCGCCTGTAACGCTTCCAACTGCTTGGCTAGAAGAGGCAACTGCTCCGCTAGGTCCGCCGCGCGCGACGCGGACGCCGCCGCCTCCGCCCTGACCACCTCCGCCTCCGCATTGGCCGCCGCCGCCTCCGCCCTGGCCGCCTCTGCCGCCTGGCGCGACTCTGCCAGCTGCGCCGCCGCCGCCGACCGCTCGGCCGCCGCCGCCTGCGCCTTGGCATTCGCCGCATCGGCAAGCTTCTGCAGACGCCCCAGGTGCCGTCGAAGCCCCTCCGCCTCGGTCTCCAGATCACAAAGCGCACCAGCCATCGTTGAGCGCAGTGCGGAGTGCGCCGCGCCCTCTCGCTTGCTCGCGCTCGACTCGGCGCGGCTCGCGCTCAGCAGCATCTCCCGCAGCTTCGCGCTCGCCACGGCGCGCTCGCCCAGCAGCTCCTCCTTCTCCTTGGCGACCTTGGCGGCCTGCTTCGTGTGCTGCTCGAGCTGCTGCCGCGTGCGAAGGGCTTCCGCACGCAGATCGCGCGCTTCGGACTCGAGCTTGGCCACGGCACGCTGGTGCTCCTGCTCCATCAGCGCGAGCCGCCGACTAGCTTCAGCCGCCGCGTCGGCGGCGGCCGAGGAGGCCGCGACGGACGCAGGTGCTGCAGCAGGTGCGGGAGCCAGTGCGGATCCGAGCGGTGGCGCGGCTCGGCGTTCCGCGCGGCGCTCCGCCTGTTCGATCTCCAGCAGCCGGCGCAGCCGCTCACATTCGGCCTCACTTGCGGCGGTCTCCGCGCGCGAGACTGCGAGCTCCTCGCGAAGCGCGTGCACCGAGGCGAGGTCGCTCACGCCGGGACGATCTCCGTCGAGCGGCCTCGCCGTCGGCGGCGGGAGCGCCGTATTGAGCGCGGGCGTATGGAGCGTCGGCAGCTCCTTGCTGGCGCGAGCGGTCGCGGCGGCCGCGCGCGTCTCGGCGGCAGCCAGTTGCTGGCGCACCTCGGCGAGGCTCTGCTTGAGCGTCCGGGCGGCTGACTCTGCCTCGTCGAGCCGTGATCGCATGGTTAAGCCCTCTTCGCGTGCCCTCTCCTCGTCCACCTTTGTACGCTTGAGCAGAGTCTTGAGCGAGGCGCACTCGGTGCACTTGGTCGGCACGTGGCCGGCCGCAGGGCCCGCCGTGGTGCGGAACTGTGCGCCACCGACGAACTTGTTGCCGGCGCGGTAGCTGCCTACGAGCGCTGCCTGCGCGTGGTGCAGCGCCTGCTGCATCTGCATGAGCTCGCAGCGCAATCGCGCCGTCTCGGGCGCGCCATCGAGGGCGGCGTCGGAGGCGCCGGCGTACGCGCTCGCCGCGTCGATGAGCGACGAGCCCCACGCCTCGCTGCCGCCGCCGCTGCTGCCTGGGGGCGGAGCGAAGCCAGGTGGAACGAAGCCGTCGCCGCCGCTGCTTCGGGGGCCTCCGCGGCCACCGTCGTTTGCGACTGTCTGCGGCCGCCGCTGCAAGGTTGGTGAACTATATACTGGGTCCAGCACCAGCTGCTGCTGCCTCGCGCCCATCTGCTGCCAGCGGGAATTATGCAGAGGGAGGTTCGAGGAGGAGGATGTTGTGGGCCTCGGGGGCATCGGAGTCAGCGTCTCCGGGGCCATGGAGACGGGTCCCCGGGGAGGACCATGTGTGCCAGAAAGGCGCGGCAGCGAGGACGACGGAGTCGCGAACATAGTGATGACCTCCGCCATGGCGGTCGCTGCGTGGGCTGAAACCTGCTTGAGGACGCTCGGCTCAGTCCAACACAACGCCCATAGAAAGTCAGTTTCGTCGCGGTCCCCACAACGCGACGACCCCACAGCACGGGAGCCGCTATCGCATGGACGAAGTTCTGGAGGCGCTCATCGCAGCGCCTATGCAAACTGCCGCCCCCCTGGCAATCACTCTCACTCACTCACCCACTCACTCACTCACTCACTCACTCACCCACTCACTCACTCACTCGCCCCCCTGGCCCTGGCCCCCGCCCCCTGGGCCTGGCCCTGCTGCGGAGAGTTGAGGACCGATTCCGCGGAATCCACTTTTGGGAAGAACAGTTACATCGAACTTAGAATGCAATTTCGACAACTTTGTTTCCAGGAGCGCGGTAGACGCGCAGTTGCTGATCCGGGCCTCCACGGTGCCGGGGCCCAGGCCTCCATGCCGAAGCAGGTGCCGGCCGACGAGCGCGAGCCCACTCGGGACGAGTCGAGCCTGAAGCCCGGGTCGCATGCTCTCCCGTCACCCACGCCCGCGGTCAGCAAGTCCATCTCTGAGTGGGACCGGTGGGTTGATCAGCAGAAGCGGCTTGCAGAGCTGACGGCGGACATGGAGGTGGTCGAGGAGGGCGACGTGCCCAAGTACGAGAAGCGGCGGCCGAAGAGCGCGCGCTCACCCAAGAGCGCGCGCTCCGGCAAGGAGAAGACGGAAGCGCGGCTCGCTGTGCTCGAGGCCGCGAAGGCAAAGAACGACGCCGAGGTGGAGGAGCTGAAGCGTCTGCTGGGTCGGACGCTGTACACGGGCGGCGGCAACGGTTTCCAGCGGGCCGGCAACGTCGCGACCGCTGGCCTGCGCAAGCTCAACGACGGGCAGGCCGACAGCATCGCCGACCTTCGCCGCCGGCGCGTGGCGGAGGACCTGGCGGCACTCGAGTGCCGTCCGGAAGGGACGCCTCCGTGGGACTCGACGCCGATGCACTACTGCCCGCCCGCGCTCAAGGGGTGCATCCCGATGACGCCCGAGCCGTGGGCGCGCGACCAGCTTGCATACGAGCAGGGCATGCAGGGGCATGGGGCGACCAACTCGACGGCTATGAACTATGAAGTCACGGGCTCCACCAAGAAGCACGTCAGCATGATCGTGAACGACATGGACAAATACCGCCGGGAGCTCGGCAGCGGCAAGGCGACCCCGAGCTCTGCGCGCGTCAACCGCGCATGGAACACGGCCACGCCGCGCACCACCCCCGGCAGCGGACGTTACTCCACCCGCCGCTCCTCGCGCAAGAACACCGGACGCAGCCCGAACAGCCCTGGCGCCGAAGAGGAGGAGCCGGCGCGTATAGTGATCACGGAGCGGCAGGCGCGCGTGCGTGAGCGCCTGCTCGAGGCGCAGGCCACAGGCCACCATTGAGCCGGCTGCCCTCTGTGAGGAGAGTCGCGACCCCCCCTTCCCCCTCCTACCAAGGCGCCTTGGTGCACGGGGCTCATGGTAGGCTCATGGCGACTCGCCCCAGGGAGGAGGGCATTTGGCCATCTATTGGCGTGCATGCGCCTCGGCGGACTGTGAGGTGGCATGAGTGAGTCTAGTATGTCGTCGGTTCGTGCTCATGGACACGTCAGGGGCCATAGCGTCGTGCATCGGCGTGGAGTATAGGGAACAACGAGCGGCAGGAACGCTCCGCCCGTGTTGTGCCCCGGAACCGTACCCTGTTTTGTGCGCGCGCTCGTGCTGAGTGCGATGGCAGTGTGTTATGGCTTATGGGGCTATGTGTCTGTTATCTGTTATCGTGTGTGAAGACGTCAAGATACACGATACAGAGTCGACGGACCACGGAGTGACCGTTTATGGTTTAACTTTAAGTCGCTTTTGTGCGCGACCGGGGGTACCGAACCGGGCGGCAATAGACCGCGCCGGACCGAACGCGACCGGACCGGAACGGAAGGACCAAGGAGGTAGTAACTAAGTACAGGTTCGCCCTCCTTGTACCATCACACGAGCCGGTCAGCAAAAAGGCGAAATGTGAGCGAATGTGAGGCGCCCCCACGCTGACGCTCCTACCCGCGAAAGAACAAAAAAGCTTGAACATGGAGCAGACCGCCCGATGCCGTCGAGGCGGCGTTTAGCTACTGAGGTGGTATTGCCCAATCCGATTTTTCGTCACACGTCCGGCGTGTGGCCTGAACGCCTCGGTGGCAGAGGGGGAGATCGCGAGATCGCCCGTGGGGTCTGAGCACGGACCGACGTGGAGCGTTGTAATCGGTGCGCCATACGCCCGCGTGCCTTTTTTCCTTGAAACCGAAGTCCATCATGAGAATATCATGAGACTTAGTGTGACCAAATGGCCAAATAAATCATGTAGTAGAATCTAATCTCCAACACATGGCGGCGACGGGCATGCTCACACTCGGCCCTGGTGTTCGTCGCAGAGGCCTGAGCGGAGGCATCACCTCAATCGAGTTACGCGCAGTGTCTTGGCCAGGTACCGTACGAAGAGAAAGAAAGTGCAGACGGCGTATATCTCTGACATGCCGCATGCCACGAGGACATACATGAGGAAGAAGAGACATAGAACGCATACGAAGAACGGAGAACTTATTGTCAGGAATAAATTGCCGCGCCACAGTGCTCCGTAGAGATTGGGGGGGTACGCAACCGGCCTGCGCAGGTGATAAACGCGTCAGTGCTGCCGACGCAGCAGTCATGCGCAGGCCGTCGGGCGCGCGATGCTTCTCACATTTTTTTAGCGGATGTGTGAACGTTACGTGTATAAGTCAACCTATAATTGCCTCCGCGCGCCTCCGCCCCGCTCATCGTGTCATACAGTCATGCAGACAGTCTGTAGACTTTCTCTTTGGGGCTCATTGACCCCGCTGCGGCCGGCTCCAGGCGCGTCGGAGGACAGATCTGTCCCCAACAATCTCTCCATTTGCCATCGCCTGCGCCCCCCTTTCGTCTCGCCGCTGCGGAGGAGATGAGACGCCATCAAAATACGAGCTCGGAATTACACACCCTCTCGTGATGACCTCCGACGCATCTCACCGAGTCGGCTAAAGAAATGCCGATGCCCCTTTGGATGGCGATTGCCCCGTTCGGTTTGCTGCTCACGAGCACGACGCCGCGCACACCGACCGTTACCGCACGGCGAGCAACGTCACCCGTTGCCGTCGACGCTCAGCAGGCAGCCTCTTTGACCAGTACGCTCAATTTCAACGACCCGAACGTCCAAGCCTCCTTTGGCGCCATTGCAGCAGCACTTATTGGCGGTGTCGCCTATGCAAACAACAAAAAGGAGCCGAGCACGGAATCGTCGGCTCCACCCTCGGCTGCTCCCGTGACGGTGGCGGTGGCGGCACGGTCGGCACCGCCAAAGGAATGGCCTGCCGTCGGCGGCGGCAATGCCCCGCACCGCATGCGCGGCCCGTGGCCGAAGGAGCCCGCACGTGAGCAGTGGGAACCGCCGCCCGGCTGGCAGAAGCCCTCCAAACCTGTGACCTCGTGGTATGACAGGGGCGACCGCCTCGTGTCCGCGAAGCCTGCGGCGCCTGCGCCCGCCGCGCCGCCGCCCCCGCCCCCAACCTCCAAGTTGCCGAACATGGCTAGCATGTGGGATCAGTTCGTCGCCTCTTTCAAGGGCCAGAGCGCTCCGTCATCGAGCCCGACCGCCGGGGCCCTCAAGGAATGGCCTGCCGTCGGCGGCGGCAGCGCCCCGCACCGCATGCGCGGCCCGTGGCCGAAGGAGCCCGCACGTGAGCAGTGGGAACCACCCCCCGGCTGGAAGCCACCGTCCCCTCCGGCAGCCCCCGCCTCGAGCGTCGTGTCCTGGTACGACTCGGGCAAGCGGCTGTGAGCGCCCTTATCGCGGATCGCCCGCATGACGGTGCTCGCACCTTGGCGCACGCGGCATCCTAACAAGGCATCCTCGGCTTCGGATGCGCTCTGCTGAGGTGGCAGCTCCTCTCGTATAGCCGATAGCGGTGCTCGTGAGTGGTGATGCGTTATCGCGCAGGCGGCGTGCTCCTTGGCATCACGCAACTCAGGGCAGGTGCTCTTGCATGAGCATGAGCACCCGCGCTATCATACATGTGGGTACACAAGTCCATGTTGCATGTGATGCAGCACACCACAGGCGGGACTACGTCTCTACAGACGTGATTCGTGCCGCGCCTGCAGGTAAACATGTGCTGTAGAAGAGCGTGTATATCACGTGTGGTCGAGGACAGTCCGAGAGCGGGGCAGGGTCCAGGGAGACACTGTGGCCTCTCAATTGTGAATTCGGATGCATAATACGAGAAGTCGTTCAAGTCATAGTCAAGTCCCCAATTGCAAGTCGGAAGTCGCAAGTCCCTACACCCTAGTCCGCTACAACAGACAACCACGGAAGCCTATCGAATGTGCTCCGGAGGCCAGCAGGGGAGGACAGGAGTCGATGGAGATGGCGGAGGGGGATCCATCTAGACTTGACTTGACTTGAGTTGACTTGACTTGACTTGACTTGTCTGATTCGAAGTGTGGACACGTGTGAAATGTCGGCTTTCGTCACCCTTTCGCTCTCGGCTGGGTTGGCGGCGTTACTCTTGCACCGCGCGTATACGACTGGTCGACTGCGGCACGTGATTGCGTCGCTCGGCGGATCTGTTGCATACATCGAACCGTACACCGGCAAAACATATCCGCTCGACAAGCCACGCTGGTCGGGTGATGACAAGCCTGGAGAACAGCCCATACCGCTCATGCTGACGGCGCTGCCAGGAATCACGCGCAGACAAATTGACAAGACCAAACGCAGCCTATGGCGGTACGCGGCCTCCCTCCCAATGGCATGCGCCGACCCGATCTCCCTGGGCGAGGGTTGTACGCCACTCGTCCAACGCCCGTTTGCCGGCAGTTGCCCTCATTTCAAGCTGGAGTGGAACAACCCGACGTGCTCCTTCAAGGACCGCGGTACCACAGTGATGCTTTCACTGCTGCGGCAGCAGGGTATCACGCACGTCCTCGAGGACTCGAGCGGCAACGGCGGCGCATCAGTGTCGTGCTACGCGGCGGCGGGCGGGCTGCACGCGACCATCATGGCGCCCGATTCAACGTCGCCGGCGAAAACGGTGCAGATGAAGGCCCACGGCGCGACGGTGGAGCTCATTCCGGGCTCGCGCCAGGCCACGTCCGACGCCGCGGTCGCAGCGCACGGGCGCGATGGAGGCCGCCTCTTTTACGCATCGCACGCGTGGCACCCATTCTTCCTCCACGGTACTAAAACACTCGCGTACGAGCTCTGGGAGGACCTTGGCTTCCGGGCGCCGGACAATGTGGTCATCCCGTCGGGTGGGGGCTCCAACATCCTCGGCTGCGATCTCGGCTTCAGCGAGCTCCAGCGCGCCGGTGAGATCCAGAAGCTACCTCGCCTCTTCTGCGCGCAACCGCTGCTATGCTCGCCACTTGCCTCGGGGATCCTGCAAGCGCTCGGCGAGACGGACGGGCACTCGCCACCGGCGGAATGGAACGTGCCGAACAAGACGATGGCCGAGGGTACCTCGATCTCCCGCCCAGTACGCCTCCAGGAGTGCATCGACGCGGTGGTTCGCTCCAAAGGTGGCGCTATACGTGTGACAGAGGCGGAGATGGCCCAAGCGACCTTTGACCTCGCGCAGTGCGGCCTGTACACAGAGCCCACATGCGCGCAGGCGGCCGCGGCGTACCGCACCTTGATCGCGCGGGGGGTCATAAAAGCCGATGAGACTACTGTCATTGTTCTCACGAGCACAGGCGTCAAGGCCACGCCTGGCATCGCTACGCTTCTCGAGACGCGCTGAGACGAGCGGCATGCGGCCTGGCAGCCGATCCCGCGTCCATGAAAGCTCGGGGCCCGGCCCTTGAGAGCTTGTACGATGGCCTCCATACGCCCTGCCCGACGCGACTGACATTGTGTGTCGTCAGGGTCGGGCGATCCGAATAGTGCGGTCGAGATGATCTGGGAGATGAGTGTAGAGTGACGTGAGTGTTTTATCGGATCTAATCTGAAATATTAGCGGTAGCTACTTGCTACCCTAGTGCCAGCCGCGTCGGTTCAAAGACACAGGGGTGAGCCGCATCGGTACAAACCAAGCGCGGGACCAGCCGCATGCAGATTGCACAGTCGACGGTCGACCGTTCACCGCCGGGCCGCCGCCTGCATGAAGCCCGTACCGGATAGCACCGGGGGGAACCGGAACACACACGAGACAGACATACGGATCGCACATACGAACCTCAATAACCGACCTGTAAGCTCGCCAGGCGTTGTGCTGTGCAGCCGAGGTGTGGGTTCTTACCGTACCGGTACCGGGTACCGGATTCGGGTATAGCGCTATAGCGCGCTCGCACGAGTTGTGCGCTACGGGCGACTGACGCGTGGAGCAACGACTTTGGCATGCACGGACTGGTGTCACTCATAGTGCACGCGGCGCTGCCGTCGCTATCGCAGCTGGCTGATCACTATCGAACCGACAAATCAGCAAAGCACGGCCACTCGTATGTTGGCTTGTACGGCATGCTACTCGACCCAATCAGGAAGGACGTGCGCAATGTCACTGAGATCGGGATCCTTGCCGGCTCGTCGCTGCTGATGTGGGCAGACTATTTTGATCGCGCCCAAATATGGGGAATGGATATCAAGCTCACAACTGCGGCACGCGATCGAACAGCAAAAAATGAAAGAATCCACATGTGGCAAGTCAATGCAGGAATGCCAGATACGGCCGAACGCCTTAACTTGATGAATGAAAGCATGGACCTGGTGGTGGAGGATGCGTCCCATAATTGGGAAGATTCGCATGCCATCGCCTCTGCCCTTTGGAGACTTGTCAAGCCAGGGGGCTTCTACGTGATCGAGGACATCAACACTGGAGGCAACAGTCGTGGCAAGTACCTAGGCAGTGGCCTTGGCCAGCCTGGCTTCGCCTCGCTAGCTCACAATGCGACCGGAATGCTGCGTGATATTTTCCTGGCCAATGACGTCTTCTTCGCTGACACGCTCATAGGAGTCGACATCGCAAAGAGTGCGTTTGTGAGAGAGCAAACGATTAAGCATTGGATGCATGACTCTATCAACCACAATTCGCATATGATAGTGATCAGAAAGCGTGCTCAAGTGTAAGTTTAAAGAGTTAAAGAGCGACTTCCTGCGTTAATCGAGCGCCACTGACGCTGGGCCCTCAAGGATTTGAGGCAGACTGGTTGAGGAGAACTTCGGCTCCGCGACCCGCGGTGCTGCCGAACACCAACCCGCGGACCGTAAGGAACGAAGCGAGGATATCGACTGCCGTCGGTGCTCCGACCGCTTCGCCAAGTATGGTGTCGAAAAGCGTCGTTCTGAGCAACACGAAGTGCTCACAGCACAGGGATCGGCAAAATCCGGCTCGGCTGCTCTCTTCTCACATACTAGGAATGTCTGGGTCCAACTTGAACAGCTATTTGCCGGCCTCGGAGGGCGGACGGCGGACTTCGGTCCCATCCGTAGCAGCGGCCACAGGGGCGTCGACAGCGCGCGCCAAGGAGGCGGCCAAGGAGGCAATGTCCAACTTCTCCTCACGGTTCGTGTCCTCCTTCGCGGAGCTCAAGACGGCTGTGCGCGAGCGGCTGGACGACTACAAAGAGCCGCCCCCGTCGGCGCGGTCTGCGCCGGCGCCCGCGCCGCCCTCAAGGCAGCCCTCGATGCCGCAGCTCACGCCCGAGCAGCGCGCCACGTTCTTCGAAGGCCTGCTGAAGCAGCGGCCGATGCCGTTCGAAAAGATCAAGAAGACGTGCTTCGCCGAGGGCGTGCCGGACTGCTCGGCCACTCCGCGCCTGCGCGCCATCGCGTGGAAGCTCCTCCTTGGCTACCTGCCCGAGGACCGCATGCAGTGGCACACGTTTCTCGCCATGCAGCGCCTGTCATACCAGGCGTTCTTCGAGGAGCTCAACGTCGTGCCGGATAAGGAGGAGAAGGCGGCTATGGAGGCGGCGGGCGGCGGTGATGGCGGCGGCGGTGATGGCGGCGGCGGCACCGGCGGCGCCGCCGACGCCGCCGACCCGCTCTCGCCCGCAGCGGCCGTCGACCCGCTCGGGGGGGTCGGCGGCAGCGAGGGCGATGAGAAGCCAGTCGGCAGCGACTGTGACGTACAGGTGACCTCGGTACTGGGTGTGAAGGCACCGAGCAGTGCCGCGCCCGCCGCCGGCGGCGGCGGCGCGTCGGATGCCGTCGCCGACCCGCTCGGCGCAGGCGACAGCTTGAGAGAGGTGGCGGATGAGTTAGATGACTCCGATCATCCGCTGACCAGTACCCATGGGTCCAGGTGGCTCGAGTTCCACGCCGATCAGGATCTGCGCTTCGAGATTAAGAAGGACGTGGACCGCACGCTGCCCGACTACGCCTTCTACAACACGTCCCATCGCGAGGGGCGGGTGCACCACGCTGCGATCTCACGTATCCTTTTCGTGTATGCGAAACTCAATCCGGGCATACGGTGCGTTGAACCCCCTCCTCTCCGTCGCCCTTCCTATTCCCCCCGTCGCCTCCCCTCCCCCCCACCGTCGCGTTCCCTCCTCCCCCCTCGCCCCGGCCTCAGCTACGTTCAAGGCATGAATGAGATCCTCGCCCCAATCTACTACGTCTTCTGCCAGGAGATTGAGGCCGCCGCGGCCGACGCCAGCGGCGCGAGCCTCAAGTCGCTCGGCGAGGACAGCATCATGCCGACGGCTCTCGAAGAGGCTCTCAAAGCTGTGGAGGCCGATGCATTCTTCTGCTTCACGAACCTGATGGCCGAGCTGCGAGACCACTTCTGCTCCAAGCTCGACCATACCGTCATAGGCATCACCGCAAAGATCACCGCACTCGAGCGCCTGATCGAGCGACTCGACCAACAGCTCTCGACCACGCTCACCAGGCTGCGGGTCTCGCCCACCTTCTACGGGTTCCGATGGATCACGCTCCTTATGACGCAGGAGTGGGAGCTGCCCGACGTGCTCCGGTTCTTTGACTCTCTCTTCGCCGATCCGCGCCGAGACGAAACCAAATCAAACTTCCTGATCTACTTTGCCGCCACCATGGTTCGCCCGCGCGCGAGGAGCTCCTGATTGCCACTGGGTGCTTCTGGGTGCTTCTGAGTGCATCCGAGCGCCTCTGGGTGCATCCAATTGCCTCCCTCATCAGGTGCTCTCCATTCGCGAGGAGCTCATCGGAAATGACGACTTCGCCTTCGCCGTCAAGGCGCTCCAAAGGTTCGTCAATCCGTGGCAAGCGTCTCCAGGCCCTGAGTGCCACCGATTGCCACCGATTGCCACTGATTGACACTGATTGACACTGATTGACACTGATCATCACTGATTGGCCTCTCTGATCCATCTCATCCATAGGTTCGAGGCACGCGTCTCTATGGAGAAGCTGCTCGCGAGAGCGCATGACTACTACAAGGCGGACCACCCGTCCGCGTACACGAGCCGCAGAGAGTCGCTGTCCACGCCGCCGCCACCGCCGCCGCCGCCGCCGCCACCGCCGCCCGTAAAGTCGCCCTAATTTGGATCCGAAGCCGCCACCGCCCGCAAAGTCGCTCTGATCCTCTGCGGCCGATGGGCGTGCTGATGGTAGCCGATCATAAGGCTGAGCAGACAGAGGCTGCACGCTTCCAGACAGGCGGTCGCATGTTCGACACTGCGAGGCTCGAAATCAAAGTTCAAACCTTGTTTGACCCTGTGACGCTGACCGACAAAACCCCTTCGGGCTGTCGGCATGTCACGGCAGGTCGGTTAAGGTTTTCATCTCCTTTTGGAGAGCGGTCTGTGTACTGTGTCTTGTTACTTGTAGCCATCAGTGTGACAATAGAGACCCCCTTATTCCTAGCTCGCACGGCGCTAGCTTAATCACTGACCACGAATTATCGAATCGTCGTGGACGACTCTCGACTGGACCCCAGCATTTCCATTTGCAACATGTTTGCCATGTTTTGCGCAAGAACGTACCCCAACCCTTGCACCCAACCCTCTTCATGTGCGGTGTTTAATCGATTATTCCAGAGTCTCCAGAGTTATCCACACAACATGGGGTCATGTAAGGAGTGTGTATTCTGAGCGGGCAGTAACAGTGCCGAAGCACCGGTTGTCGCGTCTGTCGTGTTAACGGTCACGCGCCGCTCGCTCACACACATTCTGAGCGGGCAGTAACAGTGCCGTAGCACCGGTTGTCGCGTCTGTCGTGTTAACGTTCACACGTCGAAACACAGAGCAGAAACACAGGCTCGTCACTCTTGCTCGCTCCGCGCGTGCACCAGTGCTACACACATGTCGCACGAGAACATGTACAACGCTGAGAAAGAGCTTTGCAGAGGCAAGCTCATCGAACTGGAAAAGCTCAACGACGTGAAGGGCGTCGGTCGCCAGCAGCGCAAGGCAAAGAAGCCTGCGCCGCCGCCGCCGGAGACCGTGCTTTGCTTTCGAGACGGCGTCTTCGCCCGAGTCTCCGTTGCGGCTGGCAGCGCTCTTCACTCCAGTAGCGTGGCACGCGAATCGACGGTACCCTATGTAGCCGACGGCGCTGAGCTGCTCGCGGGTCTTTCCGAGGAGCAGCGAAACGCACTGCTCAGTGGCGAGCTGCTCGCCAGGACAGCTATTCTTTCCTCGTCGGATTTCCACCGCCCGCTCGAACTTGAAGCCTATCGAGAGTCCGCCTCGGCGCGTGCCGCACCCCGCGCTGCGCCGTGGGCGCGCCGCCGCATGGGAGGCAGCAGCAGTCGCTGGCGTCAGCAGCAGCGGGAGGAGGAGCTCAAGGAACAGCTTGCTGAGGCGGAGACTGACGAGGAGCTGCCCGCGAAGCCCTTGAAGCCGCCAGAGCTCCCGAGGCGGTCGCTGACTCAGCCACAACCTGTGGAAGCCCAGTCCGCGTATTGGGATCCAGTGCGTGCGAAGGTGGCAGGGCGCATGGCCGAAGTGGCTGCTGAGGACGCCCCGAGCCGAAAGCAAAAGAGGCAAAAGTGCAGTCGAAGCAACGGCGCGAGCCGGGTCTCGTTTGTGACCGATGACGATGGCTGAGTGCGGTGAGAGTGGGACTGCTGTGCTTGAATGTAAGGCTTGAGGACTTGAGCGAATCCGACCAATCGAACCGAATAGTCTGAATAGTGTTAAAGAGCGCGGCTCAGTGTACAGTGACCGCAAAGACGCGTTGAGCGTAACAAAAAACTAAGCTTACGCCGCTCTTTGGCCCGCCCCTCCCTTTGACCCAAAGGAGATAGGGAGAGGTATTCCTTCTGGATTCACACACTATCCCATGCACTATCCCCTCCGAGCCTGATTTTTTGAACTCAGTATGCGGCGGACCCGTCGCCGTCCGGCACCGGGCTTGGGCTAGTAGGCTTTGTTTACGATTGTCATTGACGATTGTATCGTCCGGTAAAAAGGCGATACTGCGTTACTCTTAGTTTACTGCCTCAAATTTTACACACTGATCTAGTTCGCGGGTCTTCGAAGCGTGCACAGTTCGCGCCACCACTGCCTGTGGAATTGACCCTTGGACTGCTCGTTACTGCTTCTCAAGAACAAGGAAGTCGTCGAAATAGTCAATATCGCCAACAACCTCGAGCGCAAGAGACCATCCGCCTCGAACGATGGTACGCACCTTCAGCCCAACGGATTGCGCCAGTGAGGTCAGCAAGGGTCTCGACCAGCCAGTATCCCCTCGCTCGGACATCCATACTGGCAAGCAGTCGATCGAACTCCCTGGACACAACCTCGATTCTTTGTGAGGGAACAAGCGCTTCTTCTTCAAGTACCACGCGTCGATGGGCAAGCCGCTGTCGAAGCGTTTTGCGACCGACTCATCCACCAAGTAGATGGAAATCATGGCCACTCCTCTCGGGGACAGAGTCCGTGAAATCTCTTGCAGATGCTCCAGAAGGATGCTTCTTGGCAACCTCTTGGCCGTCCAAGATTGAGCTTCAAAGGCGATAGCTCCATATGCAAATACGAGATCAAAGCTCTGATTCGCGAACGGGTATCGATTCTCTTTTTTCGAATGAGTGCAAGTGAACGATGCGTCCATGCCATCACCACACTTGCGAAGCATTTGTTTGGCCTTTTGAATTTCGCCGCAGTCTTGGTCGAAGCCGCTATATCTGCCTCCAGCTGTGGGATCGAGAAAAGGTACAATGTAGGCTGCCATGCGGCCCCAGCCGCAGCCGATGTCCAGAACACGGGAGCTGGGCTTCATTCCTTGTTTCACCATCAGGTCGACGACTGCCATAGCTTGGATAGTAAGAATTCTGAAATTCTGACCATAGGCCACGATGCCGTTTGTACTCTGTGTGCATGCTTGCTCCAGCAAAAGGCCAGTGCCCCCGCGGCATACGTAATCACACCAATTCGTCACCACTCCTTTGGCGCCTTGCAAGCCCGTAGTGTTCTGGAAGCCACCGTTCGAGCCGCCTATGCGAGTCGGTGTGTTGAGGGACTTTGATGCAGCGCAATGGCGACTTCGAGCGCTCTGAATGGGCTCTGTGGTTGAACCGGTTTGCTGTGCTGTGATAACAGCAAGTACCAACATCCCAGTAAATCCAGCAAGATGTGTGCGCATCCCTGTGAGGAACGGCCCAGCCGACGTGGCGCGCACGAGTCGCGTCGCTCGCAAAGTGCTGCGCGGTCCTCTGCTTGAATGACTGGGATCAAGCTCACCGCTGAAAGGTTGCGGACCCCTCTTGCATGGTTGCTTTCGAGAGGCGTGTGTGGAGCGGCGCGGGTCACGCTTCTGCCAGCCTGGAATCCTGCTGCCGACCTCGCAGGGTTTCGTCATCTCTTTATTAGGCAACCAGTGGGTTTCGTCACTAGGGCTACCGGTACTAGACCTCCGTAGGATGCTGCTACTGCTGCTGCTGTGAAACACACAACGCGCACTGCAATGCTGTTCAACACAACGCGCACGACCTCCGGACCCCCAAGCACGAGGGCCCGGGCCCCGGCCCTCTATCGCTAACGCTATGGACGGAGGTGTGGCCGACACAACCTGCTATTACACAGGTTTACACAGGCCGTTAATCGGCGGCATAGAGTAAACCAATAGGGTCGCGCTGCTGCTGCTGTTCAACACAACGCGCACGAAGCTGCTGATGCTGTTCAACACAACGCGCACGAGAAGAGTGAAAAGATGTTAATTGGCCGCGGTGCGCGCGGGCCTCGCCCCGCCCCATCCCCATCCGTAGCCTCCTCCGTCGGTCACAAACCACTCGAAGAGGGTCGGCTCGTCTCGAGCCACATCGGTGAGCACGTCCTGGTCCGCGCACAGCACGGCCGCCTCAACCGGCCACGCCTCTCTAGCTCCCGCGGGTCGCGAGATCGCCGCGGCCTGGTCGACGAGGCGCGCGGTCCTCGCGCCAAAATTGCGGCTGAGCCGCTGCCATGCAGCTCGATCACCGAAAAGAAAGGTTCCGACCACGCACGTCGAGTGATTTGCCCCCCGCAGCGCGTTGTGGCACGCGCCCTCGTGCAGCAAGGCTGCAATACCATTCCGCGGCCAGAAGAGCGTCCATGGCGCGGGCGGCGGCTTCGCCCGTGAGGCGCGATAGATGTTGAAGCCAACATCGACGTAGGCGAAGCGTGTCCGCTCCGGATGCAAGTCCATGGCGCGAGACATCAGATGTAGCTTCGCGAGCCAGATCAGGATCTCCGACGATGGGCAGTGCAAGCGATCCGCGCGCTGGTAGCCGGGCTGCCTGACCTGCCACTGCTGCGAAGCGAGTTGTGAGTGGCGTGCGGCTCGCTCGAGGACTTCCGGATCGCGCTTGAGCCATGCTGCCAACCCTATGACGAGCTCGCGCATAGTGAGCGGCTGCACCTCAGTCGTGTGACCTTGTGCTTGCCGGATCTTCACAATGTTCTCCACGTCTATGGGTGTTCCGAAGATGAGGTAAGGAGCTGGCACATTGGCCGAGTGTTGAAAGTTGTAAGGGTGCTTGACGAGTTTGTGGTCAAGCTTGATAAAGACGCTCACGACGAGAGGGAGAGTTTGCTCTCTTGAGCTGCTCACCATCGGGCGCACCCAAACACAGTGCGACTCGACAAAGCCAGGCCGTTCGCTGTTCTCCCCGACGCGGGCAAGTTTGAACATCTCTCCGAATTTGTATATACTGCCCGACCTTGAACTTTACGGTTGTGGTGGTCGACGCGCTCGCCATAGCGCTCACTGCGGGTGCGGAGAGAATGGAACTTGACGAAGTAAATCCGAGCGCACAACATGAAAGAGACTTTGGTGATCTTCGTCGTCCTCCCGCTCACGCTTCCATCGAACCACGTGAGTATTTAAGCGATCTCCACGAACTTTTCGGCGCTATCCGATGGCTTCACGCTCTCTGAAGACTGCCGACCGAGCCGCCGAGGCCGTGCGTGCTGCGTACCTTGTCGGCATCGGTGATGCGGATGCAGCGCTCAGCAGGACGCGATCGGCCGCGGAGGCCTACGAAGCAGCGCTCTCGCACGCACCTCGCCTTGGACAGGCATACCTTGGGCTGGGTCGGCTTGCCTTGCAGGACCCCGCTTCCATGCGCCACGCGTCTCCATCGCTCTGGCTGCGCCAAAGCGCTGCGCTGTTGCCGACTTCAGCCGAGGCATCATTTCTGCTCGGCGTTGCGCTCGTACAAGAAGGCTCGCTGGCCGAGGCGACCGCCGCGCTGCGCAGGGCGGTGCTATACGCGCCGTCCCACGCCGACGCGCACTGGCAACTGGGGGACGTCCTGTCGCTGCAGGCCGAGAAGCGCGCCGCTGTGGAGAGCCTAAGCCGCGCGATCCGGCTGGCGCCGCACCACATCGAGTCCTACTCAAGCCTGGCGCGTGTGATGGGCTACGAAGTGCTCTCCGAGGGCGCGGCGCGACTGGCGGTGCGCTGCTATCGCGCGGCACTGCGTGTGGCCCCAGCGCACCACGAGACGCTCCACAACCTCGGCGAGTACCTTCACATGCAAGGCGCGACTGCTAAGGCAGCCCTAGCCTTCGAGCAGGCCGCACGTGCGGCACCAGAGAGCGGACGGACCATGCTCAGCTTAGGGGAGGCACTGCAGCGCTTATGCCGCATAGACGAAGCGCGGCATTGCTACACCCGAGCGGCGGAGCTCCTGCCGCGTAGCTCGCGAGCACAAATCCACGCGCTCTTCCCTCCGACTTGGGGCGACGTGCGGCCAGCGCGCGCGGCGGGCGGTGACGCGGCATCAGGCGGCGCGGCGGGCGGTGGCGCGGCGGGCGGCGGCGCGGCGGGCGGCGCGGTGCTCACTCACACACGAGGTGAGTTCCCATCGTTCAAGTCTCTTCGGATGCACCCGTCAGGCCAATGGCACCTTCCGGCCGCACGTGTGCTGGCGCAGCATGGTGTGCTCCTCATCCCGCGCCTCGTGTCACGCGCGCTGTGCGACGAGGTGCTCGGCCTGATCGAGGGCTGGCCATTGGCCTCTGAGGGTACCTCGGAGACAACTCGACAGCCGTTTCGGCGACGGCACCACGCGCTGCCGTTCCTGCAAGGTCCCTCAGGCCGCGTGGCCATGCGGCTTCTTGAGGAGCTGCAGGCGAGTCCACTGATGTGCACGATTGCGATGCTGCTGAGCACGAGCCTAATGGCCATGATGATGAGCCTGATGGCCATGATGGCGAGCTTGATGGTCACTTGACTCGCACCGATCGCCCGGTGCCGATGACCCATCCAGTGCGAGCTGCAGTCATGCAGCAGCTGATACCTGAGTGCCTCTGCCATCGTCAGTGGATGTGCGCTGACCTCTGCCCTGGTCCTGTCCTGGTCCTGTCCTGGTCCTGCGCAGCCGCTGCTTGAGACGGCGCTCGGAACCAAGGCCGTACGTCTCGTCGAGTGTGGCTTCCTAACCAGCGAGCCGGGCGCCTTGGCGCAAGCCTTCCACGCGGACACGTCGCCACCGAGGCTCGGGGCGTGTGAGGGGGCGGCGCTCAAGATCCAGCTTGCCCTGGTCGAGGTGGGAGAGGATTTGGGGCCTCTCGAAGTCATCCCCGGCAGTCATCACCACCCGAGTAGCCTTCATCAGCCGGGCAGCTTCGTCAGCCCCATGATGGATGAGAGGAGCCATCAGAGAGGACAGCGCGTCGCACAGGACCTTGGCCATGCTGAGAACGCCCAGGGCGACGCTGAGTACGCCCGGCAGACCGCTGATGACGTCGCGGAGCCTCCTGTGCTCGCTCATCGGTTCCTCGTCTCGCCGGGCGACGTGACCATCTACTGGTCCACCGTACAGCATCGAGGGAGCGCTAATGTGGGAAACCACTCGCGCCCCACCTTCCACATAGCGGTCATCGGCGATGGCGCCGTACCAACGGGCATGCCTTACACGGTCATGGTAGATGACCTGCTCGCAAAGTACGGCACGCGCACGTGGGGCAGGGTGTCCTCGCCCAGCCTTTTGGTGGGCGAGACGCTCTGAGAGATCTCGTCTTACTACACGTAGTACGTCTCGAGAGCTCTCGAAGTACGTCTGATTGGCTTTTTTGTAGCCCACATCCACTGCAGACCCGGCACAGGTGTTCAGGGAGAGGGACGCGGGAGACACCGCCGCGCCGGCCTGGGAAAATGCTGCACATGGACCGGATTCTGGACCGAACGCGAATCCGGACCTGACGCGCATCGCCGCATCCGACGGCCGTCCCCGCCGTGCCCGTCCGGGCGGGCTGGCACGGTGGCGCGTACCGCTACCGGCTGCGCGGCTCGTACAGCCGACCAACGGGCAAAACGGTACCGCGCCCGCCGGCCCGTACAGCCGACCAACGGGAAAAACGGTACCCCGCCGCGGCGCCGGACTTGGCGGACCGCCGGACGACCGATCGCCGATCGCCCTTCGTTAGCTTCCCGCCCCCCGTCCGCTTCGAGAGCTGGCAGCTGGCCGGAACGGTTCGTTTCACGTCCCCACGTCCTGACCACGTCCCAGTTCCTACACGGTTCGAACGTGCGATACGTCGGGTGGGTCATAGTTACCATGTCGTCCCGACGCGGTTTTCCCCGCGCCGTCGCCGCCGGGCCGGCCGCGGCCGGGGACGGTCCGGCGGAGTTTCTAACCGATTCTACCAAGCGTTACCATCAGCTAGGCTGGCGCTTGCGAATAGGTATGTATCGCAATATATCACACACAGTCCCGTCCGAAAACACCTGCGAGGATTCAAGTTCAAGATAGAAACTTGCGGCACGACACGCGGCGCGCCGCTCTCACCTCAGATGACAGCGTCAGAGAACAACAACAAGAGCAACGAGCCTTGCAGGGGAGTTACATCCCTCGTAGGATCAACTCCCACCGGCGAAGAGTGGATCCAGCGCGTCAACGAGACATCATTAATTGACACCCCAGCCAAAAGGACTCGGCCTTTGAGTGACCTCGGCACCAGCCTCTGCTTGCACCTGCCACGAGCTCAGCCAACGAGCGGTGCGGTGAGTACCTCCGCTGGGGGTCTTCGCGCCGCGTCGGCCCGCTGCCCCCGAGCTGCGCCGAGGAAGGCGACCGCGGTCGTGTTCACACGCCAAGTGCGCTGCGCTTTCTTCTGGGCCACCACGGCGATGAACTGTTGGTGCGAAGGGCTCCAAAGCGAAGTGGACGGAGGCGCGTGCGGCTCGGCCGCGAGGTCATGGGCGCCGAGATGGGGGACATCGCCCTCTTCCTCGTCGCTCTCGGAGACGAGGTCGCCGACGAAGAGGACGACCCACACGGCGACTATGCCGACGCACACGTAGACGCTCAGGCCATGCGGGGTGAGCTCAAGCGCGCCGACGAGGATCGAGGTCGTCGCCAGCGAGAGGAAGCAGGTGTGAAAGAGGGGCGAGGGGATGCAATGGCGCAGCATGGCAGTCGTGAGTGCGCCCGCAATGACGCAGCCCGAGAATACGAACATGATGACCCACCAATACTCGCCAAAAGCCTCCTTGAGCACCGGCACGAGGCCGAAACCATCGAGCAGATTGTCGATGGCGAACACAAGGCTCATGATCATCTTCTTCACGAGCGATAGGTCACAGGCAACCGGCTCGTCGTCATACGCGAGGACGACGCCGTCGACGAAGAAGCCGATAAAGTACGCGATTGTTTCAGCCGGCGTGAAGCTGTTCTCGGCACCTGCCCCCGAGCCCGATTCCTCAGGGTTCAAGCCAGGGAAGCCGGCCGCAGCTGTCTGGAGGATGGCCGATGTCGCAATGCTCAGTACGATCAGCACGGTGACTGCAATCTTGGCGTGCATGACTGTGGACTTATCGGTGCTGCCTTTGATGATGGCAGCGACCGCGGGATCGCCGCTCTCCATCACCTTGGGGAAGAGCTCTTTCATGTACGTGATGAGGAGCGCGCCGCCTGCGATTTGTTCAAAAGCGTTTCCAAGCGACTCTGGGAGCTCGCCGATGCCGACCGCGATGCCGAGGGCAATAATGAGCACGAGAGCTGGGACGGTGGCTGGCACGAGCCCGATGACTATGCGCTGGCTCAATGTGAGCGCAACTGCTTGCGCTTCCGGCATGGCCGGTAAATGCCGGTACCAGCTTAATCGGGGTTAAGGCCATCTTCTCTTCACGGCGCCGTAACAGCGCCTCAAAGGCCCGTTCCGATGCTTCCGTACTGTTCACCGGAACCATACAGGACATTGGTAAGCTGTAGGGCCGGAAATACGAGCGCCAGGATCAACCCGAACACTAGATGTGACGAAACTGTATCGTGGCGCGG
>Ga0210244_100283_pt1 | contig 46860 bp, 24 predicted proteins | sample ChrtobMetaP3_0mM_FD_155473 | JGI IMG/M metagenome (GOLD analysis project Ga0210244, IMG submission 155473) | Chrysochromulina tobin associated microbial communities from unialgal haptophyte culture, Seattle, Washington, United States - P3_0mM | ecosystem: Host-associated > Algae > Haptophytes >...
GGGCCGTGCGGACGCATACCGGGAGGTTTGCTGCTCACGTTTCGGACTCAAGGGAGTCTCGAAACGGTTTGATGCGCATCCCGATTTAATTCCAACGGCTGGCACGGACTGGGTGCATACACCTCGTTGAGGAGATTCTCGAACGATGGTAGCATTCTCGTCTGGCTCTCAGTCGAGAGCGATGTGGTCCCGCCCACCCACCGCGATGTAAGCCTGGTCTAGCTTTAGCAGGGACCGGGTTGTCGCGCTCACCAGGCTGCTTGTGTAGCTCTGATGAACAGCAATTCAAGTCAAACACGCGACCAAGTTTACTACTCGGTGAGTCGTGAAGCTTCACAGTGAAGCTTTCTGTGCTCGTTACGAGGTGTGAACTTGTGCGTGTTGGTGTGTTGTGAATGAACTTGTCGTGTTGTGCGATGCAATCCCTCAATCCCTCCGCCGATGGCGCCGTCGCCGCGCTCGCTCGCGGCGAGCCGTACACGGCCGAACACCGCGTGTGCGGATGGCGCGTGCGGACTAGGCATGCTCCGATCATAAAGAATAGCGAGCTGGTCGTCGCAGACTACTCGCAGGGTGCGTGGCGGCGTGAGCTATCGCTCACGCTGATTGCGGGCCAGCACCTGCCTGCACTGCTCGCGGGCGGGAACAGCCTCGAGCTCGTTCATGAGGCAAGTGGCGTGCGCATCAGTTTCTGCGCGCTCGAGGGCCTGCGAGAGTGGGCATTGCTCGATCTCCCGCCCGTGCCTCACCTCTCGCCGCACGCGCCATCTGCCACGTGGGAGTACACTTTCACGACCACGTATCCCGGCGCGACGACCATGTTACCGCCGCGAGCACCTGCCGCTACGCACCTGCCGCCGCAGCCCGATCAGACCTCCTTCTATTCGCGGCCTGCCGTCGACTTGGCTAGCGGCATGGCCAAGCTGCGGCGCCCGCTGTGCAAGTGCAAGGGCGTCAACGGCCGTGCGGCGCTCGTGACGCTGGCAGCACCCGCGAAACAAGCCAAGCCCCCAATGGCACCGCGGCCGCCGCATGTCACGCTTCGGGAGGTGCCGTTATCGTCGCCGATGCCCGCAGCCGTAGAGGAGCCACCGCCGCCGCCGCCGCCGCCGCCGCCGCCCGCGTGGTGTCCGACGGACGAACCGCTTGCCCTTGAGTTGCGGCTGCGGCGCGCGTCCTCGCCCGCCTTTACCGACGCCATCGAGCTGTGGAGAGACGATCAGGACCCCCAATCTCTTTCATGGCTCCGTTGCCGCGTGCTTTGCGCCGGCGACTTTTGGGTCGCATCAGGTACGCGCTCAAACTCCGGACCGCATTGCCCGAAGCGACTGCTGCTGATCCCCGACCACCGACCCCCCTCTGACGCCCCCTAACGAGCCCCTTGACGCCCTCCCTTTTGGGTCGCAGTGCGCTGCTTCGTTCGCGTCAACGGTGTACGTTCACGGCTGCTTGACACACGCTACGTCGGCGACGGCCACCGAGTGCTGCGAGAGCGCAGCTGGCGCGAGGGGAGCTGGGAGGCGCTCGTTGGGCGCAGCGGTGCCTCCCACGTCGACCTAGGCGGCCAGGATGATCAAGTGGCGAGCCAGCGGCTACCTCTGCTGCGGCCACCAGTGGTCGAGGTACTCAAACTCCCAAATAAGGAGCTCACACTCCCAAATAAGGAGCTCACACTCCCAAATAAGGAGCTCACACTCCCAAGCGCGAAGGCCGAGGAGCTCGCAGCGGCGGGGACAGCGTGCCAAGCGGCGGGGACAGCGTGCCGTTGGGTCGACGAGGAAGCGTCGCTGGCTTGCCTATCCGTGGCGTGGCAACGCGTGACGCGCGCTGATGTGCTTTGTGTCGGCCGGACATGCGCGGTCGCGTTCTCAGAGGGCGGCGGTGGCGGCCAAGGCGGCGAAGACGGCGGTGGCGGCGGTGGCGGCGGTGGTGGCGGCGGCGGTGGCGAGGGCGGCAGTGGCTGCTGTGACCACGGCGAGGGCGGCGGCGCCGTGGCGGGCGGTCCAGCTGCCTTGGAGATGTTGGACGCAAGCACCGGCCGCGTGCACTGGTCACGTCCCGCTTCGCTTCTCACTGCCCCCCTCACGCGGCTCAACACTGCCGCTCTTGCACCTACGGATGAAGACGGCGGGCGGTTGGCGCTCGGCGGCTGTAACGGCTGCGTGCTTGTGTGGAGGGCGGCGACGGCACAGGTGCTGTGCGCCTTCCGTGTGGCCCCAGCGGCGGCGGCGGCAGCGGCGGTGCTCTGTGCGGTGGATCATTGGGTGGAGCATCTGGTGTGGGGCGCAGACGGCTGCTGGCTAGGCGCGGCGGCGGGGAGGTACTTGCGCCTCCAGCCTGTGCATGCAGGCGTGCATGGAGGCGAGCTTGCCGATAGCAAGCCCGTGGGCGGCGCAGCGGACTTCGTTGACTGTCCCGTGAGCGGTGCCCTGTTCCGACCATCAGTTGCCGTGGCGCCCAAAGCTGTCGCCGCGCTCTCGATGACGTCGAGTGCGCTCGCCTATGCGACTTACGGCGGCGTTGGCATGCTGCATTGCAGCGGCGGCGTCAGAGGCGACCAGGGCAGCATCGGTGGCGACGTTGGCTACGACGACGTTGGCGACGACGAGGTTGGCGACGACGACGGTGGCGGCGATTGCGGTAAACGTGACGACGAAGACTGCACCGCCGCCACCGCCTCGACGCCCGCCGCACCCCTTGCATCGCTGCCAGCCCACTTTCCGCGACCTAATATGGCACTGCCCTCACGACCTAATGTAGGCATGGCGCCAGCCCACATTCCGCTACCCATCGGCGCCGCGGCCGTCCTGTGCGTCGCCACCTCGCCAGACGGCACTTGCCTCGCCGCCGGATGCCTCGACATGCGCGTCCGCTGCTTCCCACTGCCTTCGAGCCAAGTCGCCCGGGCCAGCAGCGCGCGTGCGGGCAGAGTCGACCCGACACGCGGCGGCGGCGCGTCCACTCTCAGCACGGCAGTGGACTGGGTCGGATTCAACGGCCCGGTGACCCTCGTAGGATGGAGCTCGGCAGGCCGTTGGCTGGCTGCACTAGGAGGCACATCCCTGCTCGTGGTGCCACAGGGACAGCCTACCGCCTCTGCCGGCCCCACCGCCGGCGCCACGTCCCAAGCGCTGTCGTGGGCGCGGGCGGCGCGCACCGCCACAGGGCCGCCCGATGCCGCTGGTCGTCCCGCCATCCCCATCCTCTGTGTTGGAGCGCGCCTCGCCACCTTCGCGTGGGCGGCGGCGCACAGTGGCGCTCGCGACGGCGCGCGGCGCGAGAGCCTCCTGTGCGCACTCGAGGCGCGTACATGCCGCGTCCTCCTCTTCGATCTCGAAAGGGTCGACGGGGGCGTCCCGCAGCGCGCGTGGCCGGTGGTGGCCGTTGCGATGCCGCACGGCGTTTCCGGAGCGCCGGCGCTCTCGCCGCTCGCGCCGCTGACCGCCGCGTTTGCCCACCGAGCGCGCGCGCCCGAGCCGGCGGCCGGGGGGGGGGAGGATGAGGATGGGCTGATGTTGCTCGTCTCGTCGGGCGAGGCGATCGTGGGCCTCGCGTGCTGTAGATTGGCATCTGATAGGCATCTCTGACTGCGCTCGTACGCTGTGACTGCTTTTGTCACATGACAGATCTGTGGCATGCGAACAAATTTTCCCTTAATTTTCCCACCCGCCACCCGGCACAGCCCACAGCAGCGTGTCGGGGTGACTCCTCAGTGACTGAGTGTGTGTGCAATCTCGTTCAGGAAGGCGAAAGGGGGGCTCTTGCTTGTGTGGGTGAAGCAAGAACAGGGCAAGCTAATTAGTCGAAACAATTGTGCTTGCGTGCTTGCTTGCTTGGTCAAGTAAAGTCTCTACATAAACAACAGACAACCGCATACAGAGATACAGTACGGAAGCCTATGATCCTATCGACTGTGCTCCGGAACGAAGCCAGCTTTGGGGAGGACGGGAGTCGAGTCGATGTGGAGATGGCGTAGGGGGATCCATAATGAGGCGACACGTCACAAGTGCTGACAGACTTGACAGACTTGACAGACTTGACTTGACTTGACTTGTCCGAGGGCGCCGAGTTGAACGCCCCTCGAAATTGTGCACACCGCTCACATGACGCTCGACAAACGGGGCGTCCTCGGCCAAGGAGGCTTCGCGCAGCAGCCATCGCGATGGGGTCTGCGACCGCCCCTCTGGACATTGCCAGCATCGAGAAGGCATTGCAGGACATCAAGCGGCTCGAGACAACATTGAGCATGGCGCTGCCCGCGTTCAAGGGTCAAAGTCCGACCGAGACAAGACCTAATGAGTCGGATATGACGGACCGCGAGGAGCGCCTCCTGGCAGCCCTTGAGGAGCGTAATGCGGAGCGTGATCTCATCTCGGCGCTTCGCCGTGCGTCTGCTCTTGGGGGCAGCCTGCATCGCCGTGCACCTACTTCCAGCTCTGCCGCGGACGCATCCCAACCTCCACAACCTCTGTCGGTGAGCGACCTTGCCATGCAGGCGAGAATCGCAGGCGAGAAGGCCATCGCAGCGGCCTCGCTCCTCTCGGGCCGTATGGCTGCGCTTAGAGTTAACGAGCCCGCGACGCTCGAGGACGGAAGCGTCTCCCCCCCGTCGCACGCCAGTTCCTCCTTGTCTACGCCGATCTCCAGCTTGGGTGGACCGGCACCCTTGCCCCTTGCTGCCACCTCGAAAGAGGGCGTCCAGATCTCAGCCAAAGGCGCCACCAGCAGTCCCCTTCCTCTCGCCACGGGCATGCCCATTCGAACGTTGAAGGTCCCCGTGAGCGCCAATAAGTGGTCTCTGCTTGGGGCGCCGGAGCCTACGTTCACAGCTGAGCCTTCGTTCACAGCGGAGCCTTCGTTCTCGCCGCTGCCGTCGGCTCTACCATCCTTTGCCAGCATGGTCATGCCTTCGCCGCTCCCGTCGCGTGCTCCCATGCTGCCCTCGGCGCCACTGCGCTCCCAGGATCGCCCAGGACAGCGCTCCATTGCGCGGTTTGCTTTGTACGGCTACGCGGTCATCTTCTTGGTCGCTCTGCTCCTTGCCGTGGGCTGTATGCTCGCACGCATACCGCAGATCTGTGGCATCTGGCCGCGCCGGAAGCGCCACCGCGAGGCCCGCGAGGCGGATGCCCCTGCAGCTTCCTGGCATGGCGACAGCGCTACTAGCGAGGCTGCTGCGGGTGCGCGGGTGCCAGGAGACTTTAGCGCGGGTGCCAACGGTGTCGTGAGGAGCCGCCACGGCAGCCCTGAGCGCGCCTCGGGCTCAAGTTGCGGCATGGGCGCATCGCCTGTGGGCGCAGGCGGGTTCTTAGCAAGTGGAGGCGGCGAGGGCAGCCAGGTCAACCGGCTTCTGCGCTCAGGCAAGCCCTCACTGTCCGTCTCCGAGAGCACGCTTGTTGCAAACTTCCTGGCCCGCCAGAAGGACCTGCTAATCCTCGCCAGTAAATGATCGCCCCCCCCCCCCAGGGCAGCACAGACATCAGATGTCGGCCCAGGGGCCAGGGCATAGTACACAGGCTCGCCAGGGGTGTCATAAGGGGGAGCAGCACCCGCGCTCGACGTAAGGCGCACGGCGGTGGCATTAATGGTGGGAGCTTTCCCATTACCGATTACATGTACGGTAGCCTTTTCCATTTTTTACTGGTTCGACTATAGAGTACTGTGTGAACTGGAGAAGTTGGTTCGCACAAACCCTTAAACAAAAGCCCATGTAACCGGACAGGTGATCGCTCAGCTCCAGGCGGCGGCCCGACTCGTGTTTGTGGTGAGCACATTTTTAAACGTGCTGCTGCCACGCTGGCTGGGAGACGAAGGTGCCGGCCAGTCCAGGGCCGCCACGCTCGACCATCCCCACAGACAGCGCCGAGCGCGAGCTCTTGGGCGCGCGAGGCTCGAGGCCGGCGAGGCGCTGGCGCTCGAGCTCAGAGGCGATCCGCGACTGTTGCTCCTTCACGTCGCGCTTGCGCTTCATGAGGACCATCCTGCGGCGTAGGTCCTCGCGGTGCACGCAGTGGCACTGGCGCTCACACGGCCCAGGCGCATCCGGCTTGCGACGGTAAATGTACACGGCGGGCGCCACGTTCTTTGCGTGGATCCGGTTGGCTGAGACTGAGCCTGGCACGTAGAAGGCGAAGCCGCGGCAGAGCTGGTCGTCGTGGTGCACAAGCTCGTACCCCTCGGGCTGGTAATTCGTCGCGGGCATGACGAGCACGAGCAGCCGCGGGCGCATGCACAGCGCGTGCTTCACGAAGTCGATCGCCGTCTTGTTGAGGTGGCCGAACGGGGGGTTGAGACCCACGACGAGCTCGCCTGGCGGCATCTCGGCTGCGCTCACGGCGAACCAGTTGCGACGGTGAAAGTTCGACGCGTTCTCAGCGGGAGAGAGCACGTCGAACGAGACCGTCGGCAGCGTCTGCTGCGTGAGCGGGTCGCGCAGCAAGCCGCCAAACGAGTTCTGGCCGCATGCAAAGTCGACGAACGTGTCGCCCGGCCGGAGCAGCGGGTTGAGCCTTTCGGCGATCTTCTTGAGCACGCGGTACGCCGTGTAGTGGCGCGAGAACGAGGTGTACTTGGCGCGGTTGAGCATCACGCCGTTGAGCGCCGAGCGGAGCTTTGACTTGAAGCCCGCCAGGCGCGAGCGAAGCTGCGGCGTGAGCCCCTGACGCGCGAGGAGCTCGAGCACCTCGGCGAGATCGCGCGAGCTCACCATGTCGCTCGTCGACGGGTTGGTAACGGACGAGATGTACACATCGCCACCGCCGCCAAAGAGCTGATCGCCAGGCGCCGTGGCCAGGCTCGGTTCGATGGCCACTCCGCGCGTGATCAGGGAGTGCGCCGCTGAGCCAGGCCCAGAGGCCTCACGCATGATCGCATCAAGCTTGCACGACAGCAGCGGGCGCTGCACGGAGCTCGGGAGCGCTTCGACCATTTGGCCATCGACAAGATTCGGCAGCAGCCGCGAGACGAGAAGCGGATAGAAGCGCCCACCGAAGGGCTCGACGCTCGGCTCGCCCACCTCGACGCGAAAGCGCGAAGGCGACGCGACGGCCCAAACGCCCGCGCCGGCGCTCGCGAGCGCGCCTGCATTGTATGGTACTTCTTCGAGCTCCTGCCGCACGCTCGCCTGTGGCAGGCCACCTGCGGGTACGCGCTGTTTGAGTCGCCCACCCTGGAGCACCACGCTGCCCAGCCGTGCGGCAAGCGCGTCGCCTCCTTGCAAGTGGCGAGGTACTGTGACCGTACCGAGCGAGGGCACGCGACCGGCCGCGTGGCACTCTCGCAGGCTTTTCGCGCCAAGGGCGAGCGTGTGCTTCTCACTCGCATCCAGGTACGCCGCGTAGCGCTGCGAGGGCAGCTCGTGCAGCCGCGTCATCGGCGAGTCCGCCGCCGCCGTCGCCGCCGCAGCGTGCAGCGCAAGCGCGACACCCAGCATCTGGGCGGGCGGCGGCGCGCGCGCGACGGACGCGACCACACCGAGCCCCGCTTCGTGATCACCTCGCTCGGGCAGCATCAGGTCTTCGAAAGCGGCGCCCCCGCGCGCCTCGTCAAGCACTGAGGTAATGTCGCTCGGACGGACCCCTTGGAGCGCGCGCGCGAGCTGGTGCTGTCGCTGCGTCTTGTCGCACAGGATGTGACGGCCGCCGAGCCACGCCATGCGCTGGGACGACGGGCGGCAGCTTGCGCGGTCGCAAAAGGCCTTGGGGCATGCCCAGCACACGAGCATCGGGCGACGCACATCGGTCGCTGAGCACATGAAGCACGCGTGCACCGGGCACGACCAGCCCGCGACGGCGCCGTCAGCACCGTCGCCGTCGAGACAGGCACGGTGGTAGGCGCGCCCGCATCCATCGACGGCGCAGCGCACGAGCCCGCTCTCTTCCGAGTTGACGAAGCCGTCCTGGTGGCAGACCACGCACGTGGCCTTGCCCATACGGCAGTGCGAGCACTCCCACTTGCTCTCGCGCTTCAGCTGCGTGAGCATCTCGCGGTTTTGGAAGGAGCCCCCGATGCCAGCGCAGTCCGGATGGAAGGCGCGCCTGCACACGCCACCGCAGTCGATGAGCGTTCCGGAGCCCTCACCGCACACACCGCACAGGCTCACGTCGCCCGTCGCGTCGGCTACCTCTTCGAGGAATGCACTTGTCGAGAAGTCCACGCCGCCCATGCCGCCGGCACCCATGCCGCCGGCACGCATGCCGCCGCCACCGCCGCCACCGCCGAGCCGAGAAACGTTTTCGAGCATCGCGGCGAGGAAGTCGTCGTCCCCGCCGCCTTCGCCTGGCATGCGCACCTTACGCTTGATGCGATAGCGCTTGGCGGGCGCAGCGCTCTGCCGCGCCTCTTGGCGCGCGGCCATGGCCGCCTCGCGCTCCTGTGCGGCGCGGCGCTGCCGGTGGCGCGCGGCCGCATTCTCGCGCGAGGTGAGTGGAACATCCTCCTCCGCTTCTTCGTCGTCCGAACCGTAGAGCTGGTGTCGCACGTCCTCCGCGCTCGCCGACGGCAGCGCGCCTTCTCCGGCATCGGCGGTCTTGGAGCCGCTCAGCTGCACAGGCTGCTCGAAAATGTCCGAGGTTTCGTCAATGCTGGGGCTGGCTGACGAGTCGTAGTAGAACGTCCACGCGACGCCACGCGCGTTCTCGCGTCGTATCGTCTGGTCGCACTCGTGCATGATGGTGCGTGTGGGCACCTGCAGGCAGCGGCACTTGCCTATGACCGAGCTGACGTCCACCCAGTTGTAAAGCCATTCCGACGGGTCGCCGCCGCCCACACGGTAGAGTAGCGGCACGGGCGCCGTCGGGTAGCGCTCGCCGTACCCCTTGCCTAGGGGCGTCGAGAGCCAGGGCGGCGCCTGGATGTCGTTTGCACGGATGAACCAGCGGCAGAGCACCTCGATGAAGTGCAAAGGCGGATTGCCGTGTCGGTCGAGCTTCCGTTGGCGCGCGCCCGCGAAGAGGGCGATGAGCGGCAGAGATTCGAGGCCGGCAGAGTCGTTGCAGCACACACCGTCGCCGACAGTGAACTCCAGCATGGCCTTGCGCGCCTCCTTCTCGGCTTCCACCATGTGCATCTGCGCCTCGAAGTCGGCCGGCGAGAGCATGCCTCCATCGCGCAGCTTCTTGAGCTCCTGCTCCTTCTGAACCGTGTCGAGCGAGAAGCCCTTGGAGTCCGCAAAGTGGCGTAGGCCGCAAAAGTAACGGTAGCGCTTGCAGCAGGCGTCGGCGCACGGTTGCATCGGTTCCTCCACGCACGAGCATGGCTGCTGGTTGGGCGCGAGGAAGACGGGCGGCGGCGTCTCCTCGCCGACGGTCTTCGTGTCCTCCTTGATCTTCTTCACAGCGACAGCCGCCTTGCTCAGAGTGGGCGGCGCCGGCGCGCTCGACTGCTTCGCGCCCGGCGACCCCTTGGGTTTAGGTTTGGGTTTGGCTGCCTTCTTGTGCGCTCGCAGAGGCCGGTCCTCGTCGTCATCGTCCAAATCGACGGCTTCGAGGGCTGCCTTGCGCTTCACGCCAGCAGAGGGTGCCACTCCCTCCGTAGACGCCGCCGCTGCCGAAGCCTTGCCGCCGAGGACGCTACTCTTCGCGATGTGCTTGGCGAGCCCGGGCTCAAGCAGCTTGGTGCTCTTGACCCTAGGCTCGTTCAGCGGCTGGGGAGAATGCTTCTTGAGCTCAGCCTCCTTGCGCTGGCCGGGCAGAAGCGCCGGCGGCTGGCTCGTGGACCGCTGACTCAGCTTGCCCGATTGGCTGAGTGTCGGCGCGCTGTCGAGGAACTCCCAGCGCTCGGCCGGGTCCCAAAGCGAGTGCCACTTTTCGTCGCCGTCGCTGTACTGGATGAGCACCGTGTGCGTCTTCGGGTTGACGCGCTTGATCTTGCCCTTGTACCACATGTGGTTACCACCCCAGTAGAGGCGGACCCGGCGGCCCACCTGCGCGTTCGCATACTCGAGACGATCCCACGGCGGGCATGGGCCACGCGTGTGCCTGCCGTCGCACAGCGGACAAAGCGAACCCTTGACAAGCCGCGAGCGCACCGGCTCGTACTTCCCTTTCTTCGTGATGACCATGTCTTCCTCCGAGTCATCACTTGGCTCGCCTTCATCGTCGTCGTCATCTTGACGGCTTGCAACTCCCTCGCCCTCCTCCGCGACGTCCTCCTCGTCGTCGCTCTCCTCTGAAAGCACTTGCTTGGTCTTCCCAGTCGCTTTGGCAGATGCAGCCCGCACCGGCGGCGCCCGCTCCGAGGCCGTCGGCGTGGCCTGCTGCTCCTGCGCCTGCCCATAGGCGCGCTGCAGCTCGTGCACGAGCTCGAGCAGCTGCGCCGCGCTCGTCGCCTCTTTGGTAGCCTTGACCCAAGCGCGGTGCCGCCCACCGCCTGTCATGCGCCAGTCGGGGCTCAGGTATTGCAGGGTGCCAGACAGATTGGTCTCGAGAAGGCCGGTGCGCAGCTCGCGCAGCTTCTTGGCAAGTACGGCGAGCTGGCCCGCGCCCTCGGCACCTGCGCGGCGCACCTCCTTCTGCCACGCGCGCAGATTCTGACCGAAGAGGTTGGTCACCCGAGCCATCGGCACCGAGTCCTCGAAGTTGAGAAGCGCATTCGATACGTCCTCATATCCGGCCGGAGCGTCTTCGGCCGGCGCCTCCGTCGCCGTCGCCGGCGCTGTCGGCTTGGGTGCACCGCCGCCGCCTCTGCCGCTGCCAGCTGCGGCTGGCTTCTTGATCAGTGCGCCACTCTCCTTTGGACGGCTCGCCGCAGCGGGCTGTGCTTTGACTGCAGACGGTGCGACGGCCGCAGCCTTGGCTACCCCCTCGCGTGCGGCGACCGCGCTCGGCTGCAGCAGTGGCGGCGGCGGCGGCGTGGTCTCCGACTTGGCGAACGGCGTGCCGGCTCCCGAGGAACCGCCCGCGAGAGGTGTTCTGCTGCCGCCGAGGCGCGCCGCGGCTGCTGCGAGAGGCTCATCATCCTCTGAGTCTTCGGCCGCGGCCGCCGCGGCGGCCGCGGCGGCCGCCTCAGCCTCCGTCTTGCTCAGCCTCTTAGCATGGGCAGCCCGTTCGAGGGCTGCCTTGCGCGCCTCGCGCTCAGCCGCCTCCGTCCGCTCGTGGTCTACAAACTCCCACTTTTCGAGCCAGAGCTTCTGCCAGCGCACGTCGCCGTCGTCATACACCACCTTGGCCTTATGGGTCGTGCCGATTTCGCGTACCACGCCGCTGAACCACGAGTCGTACAGGTCCCAGTACACGCGCACGCGCTTGCCAATGGCGACTCGAGCTCCCTCTCTGGTTTCAAAGATGCTTCCGATGCGCGCGTCGCCGGCCGGTAGGTTGTGCGTGGCCGCGGGCACAGGCGAGATCGTCGTCGGCGGCGGCTGCAGCCCTCCGAAGGCGCCTTCCGCGAGCGAAGCCATGTCGAGCTTCGGAGCGATGAACGGCGAAGCAGCGGGCTGGCCACTGCTGGCGGCCAGAGCGGGAGCCAAAGTGGCCGGTGCGCGAGCCAGAGTGACCGGCAGAGCGGCCGGAGCGGCATCGGAGTCGCCGCCATCAGAGGAGAGACCAGCGCTGGCAAGGCCAAGGTGCTTGCGGAGCTTGACCATAGAGTCGATCCGCGCGGAATCTCCGCGCGAACTCACGGCGCGCATGTCGCATTGGCCGCCCCGGGGTCGCACGGTTAAGGTGAGGTGCCAGCCATGCACCACAGCCGTGGCCGTCGTTCTGGCGCGGCGCATCGCATCCATCGCGGCCACCACCTGCTCCGCCTGCGCCGCCGAGAGCGGCGCAGCGGCCCCCTCCTCAGTCAGATCGACGCTGTTGACGGCGTGCACCACCGGTTTGGCCGCCTCCGACACTGCCGCCGCCGCCGCCCCATTCGGCGCTCCCGCCTCCTCATCGTCCACATCCATGGGCGCTGCCGAGGGTGCCGAGGGTGCCGGCTCTGCTGCCACCTCGCGTGGCTCCTCAACTGCTGGTGGATCCTGGACCAGCGGCTCCTCTGCCATGGGCTCCGGCGCGGCCGGCAGCGCCTTCTCTGCCATGGGCTCTGCCGACCGAGCCTCCAGCGGCATCATGGGCTGTGCAGCTGCATTCGGTGCCTCCAGCACATCCAGCCCCTCAGCGGCCACACCCTCCTCCTCCTCTGTGGCATCGGCCACGGCCACCGCCTCCAGCACCTCCGCCTCCATCACATGGTCCTCCACCATCGCCACCGCCCCCGCCATCGCCTCCGCCTCCGCCTCCGCCGCTGCCGCTGACGCAGCCTCCGCCTCAGCCTCCGTCCTGACCGATTCCCCAGCGGCGCCATCCGCCTCGAGCTCGTAGAGCCTCGAGAAGTGCGTGGCATACTCGTATTCCTGCATCTTCTTGAAGTGACTGTCGGACGAGGCCTTCATCTTATCGACGGCGGCAGTACTCTGCTGCGCGACATACGCGCGCCACCGCTCCACCGTCTCGCGCGCTTGCAGCCAGCGCCGGTACTCCTCGGCCGCGTTCTTCTCCTGCTGCGCTACCTTGGCGAGCTCCATGAGTGCATCCATCTGCCGGAACCAGTTGGAGGCGCCTTCGGGCTCGAGCTCGATCGCGAGCTGCGCGTCGGCGAGCGCCTCGCCGTAGCGCCCGAGCTTCATCAGGCAGTACGCGCGGTTCCGCAACACGAGTGCGCGTTTAGGCGCCAGCTGCCGCTCCGTGAGGGCCGCGTCGAAGGCCGGCAGCGCCTTCTCGTACTCATGGCAGCGCACGAGCATGTTCGCGTACTTGGAGTATTGGAGCTGGCATACGCGCTCGTAGCAAACGTGCTCGTCCTTGCGCGGCACCGGCTCCTTCGACTTACGCCCCATCTCGCGCACCTTGAGGCACGCCTTGCACTCGCCGCAGTCGGCCACTCGGACGCACGACTCGCATGAGCATCGCTTGCCGCTGCGCTCCTCTGGATCGTACCATTGCCGCGTGCCAGAGCTTCTGCTGGGGCCATGAGGGATGGGCTTGGAGGCGGCAACCATCGCGCTCGCCGATGGCGCCTGTTCCGAGTGAATACGGAAGGCTTCCACGATTGAGCGTGCCTTCTCTCCATTCGGCCCGTGAAAGGTAGCATATCCTCCGGGCCGCGACACGGAATAATGCCTTTGCTCTGTCCAGCCCGGAGGAAGCGCATCCGCAGCTTTGGGCGGCGGCGCGTAGTCCGCACCCGCGCTTGTGGCCGTGGCCGCTGCCTTGGGCTTGCCGGCCTGGCCGCTGGGCAGCCGCTCGACGCGCGACAGCTCCACATCGTCGACGAAAGAGCCCGGGAGCAGTGATGTCGAACGCCCGGCGCGGTTGCTTGCGGCTGCAGAGGTGTGGTCGACGATCTGGCACGGGCCACGGTGTTTATAGCCGAGGATGCAATCGGGGTGGTCGGCGCACTTGTACTCGATCGGCTTCGACTGCTTGCGCACCAGCTTGGCGGCAGCTGAGGCCGCCGCAGCCAACCCGGCGGCCGACACCTCACGTGGAGGCTCCACGGGCTCGGTGGCAAGCGGTGCCGGCGCGGCGCTGGCGTGGGCCGCGTCGGCGAGGGGCGTGCCGTCGAGCGCGTAGAGCGGCCCGCCCAAGACCCGGACCAGGTGCGCACGCAGCACCCGGACTGCCTTGAGGATGGCGAAAGCGCTGCTCGCATCAGTCTCGGTCAGCCACTGGCGGTAGCGGGTCGACTCGCTGCCATCGGCGTTGACCAACCATCCCACTATGAAGTTCGTCGGCTTGATGTCCTTCATCAGCTCGCCCGCGAGTTTCCAGAGGAGATCGAGGTCTGCCGGGTACCGGCACTTTCTCAGCTGCTTGGCCCAGCGCGCTGCGGCTGACTTCCATGAGGGCTTGACGTCAGCCCAGTCCAGCTGGTCCTGGAGGAGGTCTAGCGCCCTGACCGCCTCCAGGAAGGCCTCCGCCTCCGCGTTCATGTCGGTCGACGCAGTCACTACGCCCTTCCGCCTCTCTCCCTCCGAATGAAGGGACGCACCGCAAAAAAAGTCTCACGCGACGGCCTCGGAGCTGTCTTCGCGCGAATTTACTGTGAATCTGCAGGAAGAGCCTGCTCGATGCACATCTCGCACTCAGCTAGGTCTTGAAATTCGTTTCCACTTCGGCGTCTTGGGCACTTCTGTTTCTGAACATCGCGCCTGGGATGGTGTTGGCCATGCCCGGGGCGAGCTCCTCGGCGGGCGGCAGCGAGTCGCTCTCCAAGATGCTCATGCGAATGCGCGGGCAGGAGGTGGTCAAGCAAGTCCGTGCCCTTGGCTTCATGCATGCCTCCATTCCCAAGGAGAAGCTGCAGGCGACGCTCGTGCCTATGGATGACAAGTGGGAAGAAAAGCAGTATATCTTCGAGGGCGCCGAGAAGCTCAATTCAATCAAGTTCAATGTCGCGAACCTGTACAAGTGGGACGACTGCACCCTTTTCCACACGGACGCGCGCGGCATCACCAAGGAGATTAAGACTACGGACGAGCTGCAAGTGATCATCGAGACGCACCGCATGCGCGAGGAGGTTCGCCGGCTGGACGTCATGGAGGGTGACCTCGAGACCGTGCGCTCCATGTTGCTCGCCTCGCGTGCGGAGATGCACCTGCTCGCATGCATCTCGCTGTGGCGAATCGTGAGCCGGCGCGACCAGCACGGGCAGATAGGCGCTTCGGTGTTCATGCTGCTGCCAAAGGTGCTCAAGTCTACGGACGTGCACGTGTCGCGCCTGGCCGCCGCCACCGTGTGGATGCTCGCGCAGGAGGAGGCGACGCTGCGGCGCATGCCCTGTGAGCTCATCGTTAAGGCGATTGTCAAGGGCTTCACTTACCACTTGGAGCACGCGCAATTCAGACGGGAGATGCGGGTCGAGCGCGCGACAGAGAACGCCGACGGCGAGGGCGCCGACAGCGAGGAGGATGAGGAGGGCGGGGGCGCCAAGGGCAAGGCGGACGAACCGCCGGACACCCCCGAGCCACCCGAGACGCCGGGCACGCTCTCCATACTCGAGGCGCAGGCCGTGGCGCGCGAAAAGGCAGCGGCCGAGGCGGCTGAGGCCTTCGAGCGGCACGAGGAGATCGTGCTGGCCGCGAGCGGCAAGGGCGTGCATGAGCTCAGCAGCGTGCCCGTGCGCGCGCTCAGCGCCCTCCTCAGAGCCGAGGCAGGCAGGCGCGCCTTCCACCAATGTGGCGGTTGCGCGCGGCTGGTGCCGTTCCTGTGCGCAGCGGACGCACCGCTGGCGCAGTCTGTCTTCTCTTTCTTCGCGCGCGTGACCGCGCTCTCGCCCACGCTGTGCGGCGACACGCTCTACCGAGGCGGCGCCCGCCATTTGGTCGAGATGGCCTCCGGACTCAACGGCGCTATGGGCTACCTCGAGCGCTGCGGCGCCGCTGAGCTGCTGCACTTTTGCCTCTCGCGAGTACGCCTTACGCCAGAGCGAGCGACGGACCGCGAGCTGCTGCGCGAGCTGCCCGCGCTCGTGCACATCCTGCGCGTGTGCACCGTGCCCCTGTTCCTGCCCATCCAGAAAGGCATCAAGCTCTCGCACCCGGTCTTCGCCGCAAGCCTTCCGGAGAAGGAGCTTCTTCGCTGTTTCCAGAATGCGGAAAACGCACTCGTTCTGCTGCGAGGGCTGATCGGCACCATCTGGGGCATGGCCGCCGCGCTACGCAACTTCGGCCAGCCGCTGCACATCACGGGCACCCTCTACTCCTTCCTGCTCCGGTGCCTTTCCTTCTCGGTCGACAAGTCGTGCGGCTTCAAGCTCGCGGTCGAGTTTAGCGCCAGGCGGGCAGAGCACGCCTTGGTGCTGCGGAACACGGCGCTCGGCGTGCTCGCGTGCTGTGAAATGAAGGCCGATTACGCGCTCAAGCCCGCAGATCTCTCCGAGATTGAGCAGGAGGCAGCCGTCAAGAAGTTGCAGGGGATGCGTCGGGCCCAGATGCTACGGCGCAAGGCCATCGCTGAGGAGAAGGCGAGGCTGGAGAGGGAGGCAGAGATTGAGCGACGGAGGAAAGCCGGCATGTCTGCCTTCATGGACGAAGACGAGTCGCCGAGCTCTTCGCCGACCAATGGACAACGCTCGCGTCGCGCTTCAACGGACATGCGCTTCACCCGGAAGCACAAAGAGACGGACCGTGCGATGGCGTTGGTCGAGAAGGAGGCGCGCGAGGCGCGTGAGAAGGCCGATGCGGAGCGGGAGATGCTCGCGCCGGCCGACGTGAAGCCGTCACCGCCCAAGATCCTACCGACGCAGCTGCTGCATCTGCTCGAGGTGATCGCAAACCAGCCGGCCGACCGCTTCGCTGAGTGCTGTTCGGCGGCTCTGTGCTCGCTCATCAACACTCCAGGCGTCCCGGCGGCGCTTCAGGCCGTGGACGCGCTCAAGCGGCTGCTCGCGCTGTGCGCGCAGATGCAGGAGCGCGTCCAGTCGGAGGACGGCGCGTTGCATGGGCATGCGGCCGTCGCGCATGGCTACCTGGCTGCCGCCACCCTCTCCTTGCTCGCCGCGCGCGTGGAGGCACAGGAGGCGAAGGCTCGGGAGGAAGCGGCGCATGCGGCCTACCTCGCCGCCCACCCGCCGCCGCCACCGCGGCCAGCGCCGCCGCCGCCACCGCCCCACGATGAGGAGAAAGGAGAAGGAAGCCCAGGGGGGCGGAAGAAGAAGATGACGGCGGCTGAGGAGGCGGAGCTAGCCGCCAAGGAGGCAGCGGCTGCACAGGCCAAGGCAGATGCGGAGAGGTTGGAGAGAGCGCGCTGGTACGAGTTGAATTGCGACGAGGCGGCTGTCGAGTCGCACGGTCGCGCGCTGCGTGTCGAGCAGCTGCGGACGCTCGTGGGCATGCTGCCCGCGTCGCAGCCGGGTGCGCTGCACGGCGCCGCGTGCCTGTGGCTGCAGGCCAACTGCGGCGCGCTCAACACCCTCGGCGACCTCGGTGCTGTCGAGGCGCTCGCTCGGGTCCTCCAGCATGCCGTGGAGGAGAAGCATTGCACGGGCTCCTTTCTGATCCAGGCCAACTGGGCGGCCGCGGCGCTCTGGCGGCTCTGCCACGCGCCGCGCAATGCGGCGCGCGCGCTCGCGTGCGCCGCACCCGCGCTGCTGCGGCTGCTGCCGAGCGGCGCATCCGAAATGGACTCGTTGCGCAAGGCCGCGCTCGGTTGCATCTCTCTCATGTTTCGTCAGGAGGAGCTGCAGCCGCCGCTGGTGCACATGGCGGCGCCGTACCTGCTGCAGCAGCTCGCCGCGGCGCCCGCGCGCCCGCCCGAGCAACGCCTAACCGCCAGCCGCACACTCGATGGCACCATCGGCACCGTCAGCAAGCTGCTACCGCCGGTGCGACCCCCCCTCCCCAAGCCCATCGTACCGATGCTCGCCCCCGCCGCGGAGCCCTCGCTGGCAGCGGCTACACCTACCGCGGCGCCTATCGTGCTTGCGCCGTCGGTGCCGGTGGCGGAGGAAGGGCCCTCAAGCGCTGTCGCGAGCGCTGACGTCGGACTCGAGCGTCTGATGCTCACGTTGCTCGACGACAAGAACGCGGAGCTGCGTGCTCTCGGATGTCGCGGGCTGGCGCGCGCGGCCATGCGCGGCCATTCTGCCCTGATCGTTGAGAAGGGCGGCCCCAAGCTGCTCGTGACGCACACGCTACGTTCCGAAAGCGAGCGCTTCCTACATGCGCTCGAGAAGGCGCGCGCCAACGTGGAGACGCTCAAGGCCGCCGCCGCCAAAGCCGAGGCCGCCGTGCCCGCTGCGCAGGCCAAGAGCCCAGCCGAGGGGAAGAAGGCGGTGGCCGCTGCGGCCGCCGCCCAGGCCGCGTATGAAAAGGCCGAGAGTGCTGGTGCGCCCGACTGTCCGCTGCTTCGCGATGCGCTCAATGCGGTACTCAACTTATCAGGGTCGCGATGCGCCCAGGTGCCTCTCGCGCGCTATGGGCTGTGGACCTTTGTGCAGCTGTGGTACGATCTGCAGCAGTACGCCGAGGGCGACGAGAAGCTACTGCCGCTGCTGGACATGGCGAGCTCCGTGCTGGTCAACTTATGCTCCAATCCTGCCAATCGAACCTCCATGTACCGCGCGGAGCTACAGCTCAAGACGGCGCTCTGCTCCGGCCAGCCGTTGCGCACCGTTCGGCCCTCGTCACCTCCCTCGCAGCTCGAGGGCTCCGAAGATGCCCTCGACGACGTCCACGGTGGCGAGGCTGACGTGGCAGAGCTGGCAGGCCCGGCCGCCGAAGGCGACGGGGACGCCCCTCCCCCTTCCGCTGCCGGCGCCGCCCCGAAAGCGGCGGCGCCCAAGACGGCGGCGGAAGAGTCGACCACGGTGGCGGATGTGCATCAGACCAAGAAGCGCGAGTATGTCGACTGGCTCACGCACAAGTTCGATGAGCTCGAGGCGGAGGAGGCACTCAAGAAGGCAGAAGAGGCGCGGCGCGAGCGAGAGGAGATGGAGTCGGACCCCACAGGCACCTTCTCTTTGGCCAAGACCGCATTCCAGATGATCGATGAGGACGGTTCGAATGAGCTCTCACGCACGGAGCTCATTCGCGCCTTCCGGCTGAACGACAAAGTGCGCGAGCTGCTGCTGCCGCTGCTGCCTGCCGACGTGCTGCGCTCCAAGTCGGACGTGTGCGGCATCAACGTGCAAGCTCAGGTGGAGGCGTTCGAGATCATCTTCCAGCGAATGGATATGGACGGCTCGGATGCCGTCACACTCGAAGAGTTCACCACGTACTTTGCCAACCTGGGCCTAGGGATGAAGCCAGGCCAGCGCAAGCCCAAGAAGAACTCGGTCCTCAACTTCGTCAAGAAGCCTGACAAGCTCGCTGCCAAGGCGTACGCACGCCGCGCCGCCGCCGAGAAGGCCATCCTCGATGCGCAGCTCGCCAACCAGCAACGTGCGGGCTCCCCCGAGGCGGCGGGCGCAGGTGCCGGCACTCTCTCTCTGCCTGCGCTCAAGGCGGCCGCGAACGCGCTCCAGGAGCACAAGAGCGTGCCCGCGCCTGGGTTGCAGCGCATGCTCCAGATGAGTTTCACAGACACGTGGAAGCGGGGCTCACGGCAGCCCGCAACCTCACCGCGTGCAGCTGGTTCCCAATCCGTTGGGGCGGCGGTACGCGCCTCGGCGCGCGCAGAGCTCGACAAGACGGCGATCGTGCCTAGTGGCAGCTCGCCGCGCGTTGCGGCGACGACGGCGACGACGGCACCGAAGCCCTCGGCGCGCGCCACCGCGCCCACCCTGCTGCCGCCTGCGCCTGGGGCAGCCATCGCGAGCAGCGGCTCGTTGCCTAGGCTGCCGAAGCCGAAGGAGGGTACTGCCAAGGGCGGCGGCTCCAAGGGTGGCATGGCCAAGGGTGAGCCGCCGGAGGCAGCCGTGGTCGGTGCGTCGAAGCCGGTCGATCTGTGGGCCCCGGGGGTCAAGGAGGTGGAGCTACTGCCGGAGGAGCCGAGCGCCGTGGATACGCTTGAGCCGTCCCCGCCCCAGGCGACGGCGAAGCTGTCCAAGAGCGAGCGTCAGGCTGCTGCGGCCTCGGCAGTCGCCGCGCCACCGCCCCTCGAGCAGTGGGAGATCGATTACTTGTCGTCCGAGGCGCCTCTGCGCTTCAAGGTGAGCCTCCCCAGCATGGAGGAGTACACGCCCGTGTTCAAGTTCGCCGGGCCGGAGGGGGCGACGCTGGGGCGCGACACGTCGCAGACGATGGGCGGGAAGCTGATCTCGTGGGTTGCTCCGCCGCCGCAAAAGCAGCTGAGGCGCGTCGCCAAGCACACGGGACATGAGTACGTGGGCTCGAGGATCGCCGAGGAGCTTGGCTTCAAGGGGTTTGAGCTGCCCAACGGCAAGACGTTGCGCCTCTTCCACGCGTCCACGAAGCGCAACTGGCGCGCTCCGCACATGGAGCCCGAGGAGCTCGAGCCGTCCACTCTGCTTGTGCTCGGGCTGCACGAGATGCCGGCGCACCCGCCGCCGCCGCAGCCGTCCAAGCGCGACCTGCCCAAGCTGCCGCAGAGCGAGGTGCGCCCGATTCGCCCGAAGGCGCTGGTCAAGGCGGAGGCGGGGAGCACCTCGGCGATTGTGTCCGCGTACGCGTCGCTCGTCGACGAGGAGAAGTTCGTGCTCACGGTCCAGCCGAAGAGCGGCGCCACGGAGCTCTTTGTGGACAAGGCAAGGTTAAACCAGAGCTTCGACCTCTTTTCGTCCGTCTTCGCCGGCCGGCGCATCGTGAGCGACGCGCGCTCCTTTTACGACGACCCGGTGGTCACGCAGCGCAGCTTCGAGATCGACTTTGCGCGCTGCAACCAGGAGCGCTTCCGGCTTCTCATCAAGGCGGAGGATGACGACACAGCGAACGCGTCTGGCGCCGCTTCCGAGTCGATCGAGATCGGGGAGATCAAGGAGGTGCTCAACAAGCATCGCGAGATGCTCTACCGCGCGTTCACGTACTACGCGGCGCTTGGCGCGGTGGACGGGCGCGGCGACGGCTACTCCGTCTGCCTCGAGGAGTACGAGCTGTTTTGCAAATCGTGCAAGCTGGCCGACGAGAAGTCGTCGTGGTGCAAGGCCGTGGACCTCGTCGACCTCTTCTACACTACCAACGAAGAGGAGGCGACAGGTATGGCCGAGCAGTCCGAGGCGAACGCGGTCAACGCCGATAAGGCGCTCATGCGCTTCGAGTGGTTCCAGGTGATCGTTCGGCTCGCGATCGCCAAGTACGTAAAGGCGCAAGACGGGCGGCGCCAGCGCGGCGGCGTCAAGCGGATCGCCGACGTGTCGGATGCTCTCGATGCGCTGCTCACACATGACGTGGCACCCAACCTGCCCCCCGAGGCATGCGTTGAAACCATGGCCTTCCGCGAGCGCCGGCTGTACGTCAAGCCCGTGAACGATGCGTTCGAGAGCAATGCGACCATGCTTAAGGCCATCTACGATTTCTATGCAGCCTCGGCTGATGATGAGGGCGCGCCGCCGCAGATCAAGGGCGCGGAGTTGTTTGCACGCTCCCTCTTCATGTCGATCCAAGAGTGGATCTTGCTTCTCGAGGACGCGAACGTGTTCGACGACTCCTTCACGAGGCGCGAGGCCGTGCTTGCCTTCGTGTGGTCTCAGTCCATCGTGACCGACGAAGTCAAGCGGCGCGAGCCGATGATGCATCTCTCGTATGCGGACTTCCAAGAGGCTCTCTGCCGAGCGCTTGCATTCAAGAGCCTGCCTTCGACAGATCTGATGAAGACGGTCGACGCACGCTCCGTCTCCGACTTTTACACGAAGCTCGAGGCTGGTGTGATCCCCCCCGAGCTCACGGAGAATATGCGCGTCGCGTACGACTGGCGTGAGGGGCCTGCGCCCGAGGGCGCGATCGATCGATCGATCCGGCCGCAGCTCGAGACGTTTCTCGCGCTCATCTTCGAGCGGCTCTCGACGGCCTCCGAGCACCTGACGCGCAAAGTTGTCAAGGAACGCCTCGAGGCGCGCGCCCAGGCCAAGCGCGAGGCCGCCGAGTTGAGGCGCCAAGGAGAAATCAAGGAGAAGGACGAGGGTCTCTTTGGAGAGATTATCGGCGCGCTTGGGACTAAGGCCCAACCGGAATGATCTCCGAATCATCTCCGGAATCATCTCCGGAATCATCTCCGAATCATCTCCGGATCATCTCCGGATCATCTCCGGAGTGATCTCCGAATCATCTCCGGAAGGAGTCGAAGAGGTGGTGGTCCGAAGAGGAGCGTTGTCTATGCTCTTTGCGAAGGGCGTCATCTACCGCGAAGAGCCAACATGCAAGGCATAGCACGAGTCGAAAAGGTGGTGGTCCTTGATGAGCTCTTTGCCCAACCACTGGCAGCGCTGCACGAGGGCGCTGAAATTGTACTCGAGCTGCTCACGTATCTGAAGCAAGATTGGGAGTGGAAGACCCCATACCCACAGGGGCTCTTCCGGAGAGTGATGCATGATCGTAGAAAGGTCTGGTTCTAAGGTACTGTTGAACCCCAGACTCCGACCAAAGCCGCAAGATGCCCGGTCCGCGCGCGTGTCTCGTCTCACACGTCCAACGGTCCAAGGCTCTAGGCTGTAGGCTCTGAAAAACTCACGTCAAACTGAATCAGTCTATTTGAGTGCGTGACGCGCGCGGCGGCGCGTCGCGCGAACCGCACACTCACTCGAGACGAGAGACCGACCCGGGCGGACGCGGATACTTACCGTCTAAGTAATCAAACGCAAAAACGGACTACAGCGACCCGTACCGGTCAGGCGTAGTCCAGTCGTCGTAGTGGTACGACTTCTCGTATTCACCTCTCGTCTCCCGCGTCCTCACGGCCGCACCGTCAGCGAAGCGTCTGGAGACCGGAAGAATCCTACTGCAGCCCATCTCCAGTCTCAAGCCACAATTGTCCATCTTCATACATCAGGACTGTGGTGAGCAGCAGGACTGGAGGACTGGAACTTCCGGGGGGATGACATGAGATGTACGGCAGGTCGTGTTTCACTCATCTCCCGCCTGAGGCCCCTTTTTGGAGCGTTTGAAGGTCCGCACATAAAAGCCTTCGATCGAATCGTTCTCAGAGTAGATTTTGTCGGTGTCCGGATCGTAGCGCTGCGTGATCTTTGCGGTCGTCACCGTCTTCCCCTTGTGCGTCTCGAGATGGACCACGAGGTTGCCCGCCTCCCACTGTGCAGTGTTAATGAGTGTCGCACCCATATTCTTGACGACAAGTTTTGCACCATCGATACACTTTAGGCGATTGGACCCAGTGGGATCTTTCATGACGAGGAACAGGTCGCCGTCGCTGTCCCTCGTGAAGGTCATGCTCAGCTTGACCGAGGTCACAATCTTGCGTGTCGGATAATTGTAGCCCTGGACCTTGAGGATCGCGTCGAGCTTATCCGCCTCGATCGACTCCTGCACCCAATTACCGATGTAGCGCGGGTTCCACGCAGCTTTCCCGCCCACCACTGCGCCGCCATCGTCGCTGGGCTCGTCGCTGGGCTCGTCGGCGGGCGGTGGCTGGGCTTCGTCAGGCGGTGGCTGGGCTTCGTCAGGCGATGGCTGGGCTTTTTCAGGCGGTGGCTGGGCTTCGTCAGGCGGTGGCTGGGCTTCGTCAGGCGGTGGCTGGGCTTCGTCAGCGCTCTGCTCGCCCTCTCCCTCGGCCGCCTGGTCAGCTCCGTCGGCGGATGGTGGCTCGCCTTCAGCAGCTTTGCATTCGCTCTCTCCCTCAGCGCCCCGAGCATCCTCGTGCGTCGCCGCTGCGTGCGCCGATCGACTGCCGGCTTCATCCGCCCTCGCCGTGGAGGCATGGCCACGAGCCCCCGGTAAATCCTCAAAGACATTTTTTGGAGGTGGGGACGCACCCCGCCGTTTGGGCTCACTCTCCTCGGAGACCTTCCGCTCTGCCCACGTCACTTCACCCGCAAGTTGAGCAAGTTGTGCGCGGGGTGTCACCGAGCAAATGGCCTCGTGTTGCGTCACGTCGTCATAGCTGCCCATAAAGGCACAGAAGTCGCACTTCCACTTTTCCTTCGTCGCACGAGAGGGCGGTACTCCCGCTGTCGAGCTACCCTGCTCAAGAGCGGCTGCACGAGGTCCACCTGCACCCACAACGTCGGCGTCGGGCGGCGTCCGCCCCATGCTCGCATCGTCCACACGACTCCCTGCCAACCCGGCTTTCTCGTGTGTGCTCCTCGCCACGTTGGCGAGGAACTTGATCGGCTTATGATCGCTCGAGACGACGTTGTGGCAGCTCTCGTACATGAGCACGCGCGTCGTGTGATCGGCACAGCTCGTGCACCACACTACGCGGTCACACCAGGCGGGCGCGCGTGCCTTGGCTGACGTGTCGAACTCGCTCGTGCCCACATCATACTTGTAAGTGGGGCGAAACCCAATCTCGGCTTCGTCAAAGTGCTCAAATGGAGAGCCCTCCGCGGAGAGTTGCGTCACCAGCTGGTCGGAGCACAGCAGGGTACGCCAGTCGCGGTTGCCCATGCGCCACCGCGCCTCGCGATTCGGCACTGTTAGGCGGAAGTTGAAGTCGCCGAAGCAGAAGGTGATCGACTCGTCCGCCGCCGGCAGCTTGGCGGCGGCAAGGTCGGCCTCCAGTTGCTTGAGGACCTCACGGAAGGTGGTGTTACGCTGCTCGAGAGACTGGGTACTTTCGCCAGAGGGCAGATGCAGATTGACGAACACGAGCGACGCGCTGCCGATGCTCAGCCGGAGAGCGATCGCACCCTTGTTGCCCATCATGCCTCCGAGCCCTGTGGGCACCAGCACGGTGTGCACTTGGCTCACCGAGGCGAGCAGGGCCTCCGAGACGAGCACAAGCGTCAGAAGTCCCCCCATGAGCGGAGGCGCCTGGTCTAGCTTGTCCGCCGCGCGCAGCGCTACGTACTTGACGCCGTGCGTGTGTTGGAGCATGGCGAGCAAGATCCTCTCGAACCCTTGAGTCTTGACCGCCGTGGTCTGTGGCGCGTTGAGCAACTGCTTTGCATCTAATGGGACGAACTCCTGGCAGCCGATGATCACCACATCGGGTGGCGCGCGCGCATGGCGCTCACGTGGCGTCTCCGCCTCCGGGGCCGCGCCCACCGCCGGCTCTGGCGCCGTGTTGGGCGCCTGCAAGGCGTCGAGCGCAACCCATGTTGCCAGGTCCTGATCGTTGCATTGGCGTCCGTTCATGTTCCAGCTGCAGATCTGGATGCGCAGGTCGCCCTCGTATGGAGCCGGAGCCGCTGCCGGCGGCGGTGGCACCTCACTGGCGGGCAGCACGCCCGATCCGTTGAGGCACTCAGCCCCCGGCTCCGCTCTCTGCGACAACTCTGCGGACGCGAGCTGCAGTTGCCGGCAGCTACCCGATCCTCTCTTTGACGCGCGCAGCCCCCGGCTGGAGATATCCGAGGGCGGCTCGGCCGGCTCGGGCGCGGCCGGCTCGGGCGCGGGTGGGGGCGCGCGCTGGACAAAAGTCAGGAAGCGCTCGTTGGGCGGCTGGACCGTCTCCCACGAGCGCTGGCGCAACTCAGCCACAACGCGAAAGACCGCTTGCTGTGTCTTATCTGCGCTGCCGCTACTGCTTCTACTGCTGCTGCTGCTGCTGCTGCTGCTGCTGCTGCGACTGCTGCTGCTGCTTGCCACCGTTGCTAGCTGTGTCAGGGCCAAGTGCATGGCTAGGCGGCCAATCAAGAAGCGCACACTGGCGCTTCCGAGACGATACCCTGCGGCGAGCACACCGTAGCGCACGATCGCGGCGACGCCGTGCTCGATGGCCACGACGTCCGACGGCCGCCTGGAACCATCAAAGAACTCGCGCGAACCGACCGCCGAGCCGAGGCCGAGCATGACCGCCGACTGTGACGCACCTCCCCGCTCCTCAGCGGAGCCCTTGCAGAGCACTGCGAGAAAGGATGCCGCATCGCCGCGGCGCGTGATCACCTCGCCGCTAGAGAAGGAGCGGCGCTCGAGAAGCCAGCTGAGCTCGTTGAGCGTTGCCGCGTCAGCACCGCTAAGGACGCTCGATGGCGTTGCCGCCAGTTGCTGCAAAAGAGGCAGCAATGGCTGCAAAGGGTCCGTGACGGCGGGTGGCGCTGGTTCCGGTGCAGCTTCTGGAGTTGACGCTTCTGCAGCTGCTGATTCCTCCTCTGCGGCAGCCTGGGCCGCACGAGCTTCGGCCTGCTTGAGCAGCTCGTCCATCCGCCTCGCGGCACGTTCAGTGATAGATGCCATGTGCGAAGAATTCTTGAAGTTTGGACGTTTCTTGATGATGAAACAATCCACGCCGTGCTGGGTTTTTTTGTGGGTTCTCATCGTCGTCTCGTTTTCAGATTTCAGTCAGTTTGAGCTGTGAGTCCAACCGAGGCAGCTGAGCCCTACACGCCCGCCGTACAGTAATATGAAGCCTATGCTATGAAGGGTAGAAAGGAGGGACCCCCTCCCTGGCTGAACCCTTCATTGCACATTGGCTGTACCCAAAATCTGAGTTGGAACAACACACAAAAAAGACTGAAAGAGGCGCGGCCAGTCGCCAGACCGCGCAGGGACGCGCGAGACCGACGGGCGCCGGGCGACGCGACCCCCTAAACGCTTCCTAAACCCGCCTGCGTACAACTGTGTCTGTGACGGTCGCACGGACGGTCGGTACGCGGGGCGTACGGACGGTTGCGTCGGCGTCCCGCGTCCAGGGCGGGGAGCTACTCGTGCCACCAGACGTGCGGCGCGAAACACCGCTTAAAGTGGCGAAAGGTCACACGAATGACGAAAGTGTTAGAGTCAATGATTCACTTTGTCGAATGACAAGGATCAAGGTTCAAGTGCAGCCTCTCATCTCTCATCTCACGCTTTGCATGCGCGAGCGCGCGAGCGCCTGGCTCTGATTGTGAGGGACGCTGCGCGCGGTCAAGGGTCGTGGTATAGGAATATGCAATGTTCGCCTAAAAAAGCCCCAAGAACTTTTCGGGCGGCGGCTCCGGCGCATCGGGGTCGAAGCCTTGAGCATCTGCGCCGTGACGGGCATCGGGAATCGGACCGGTGCGCGTCAGACGAGTTCAGACCGGCGACGCTGCAGCGCGCGACTGCTTCGACAATCGGGCTCCTCACATGCGTCCAAGCCCGTTGCAGTCCTCACAATCTTGCCCTTGTCCTTGAGCTTGTCGTAACGTGCGAAGCTGATCTCCTCAAAATTGCCGTCGGCACGCATGACGGGCACAGCCTTAGCAAATGGTCCGTACACGCCACTGAGGCCAGCCGCAACCGTCTTTTCCTTCACGAGCCTCGCGTTCGCTTCCGCATTGACTGCCGATCTCTCCAGCAGGCGTTTCACCAGCTCGCTCTCGGGCTCGCCAGTGGCCTGCAACGTGGAGAACGTGGCGGGAGGTGCCACTGCACGGGGGCCGGCAACCTCCTTGCAGGCGCCAAGCATCGTCCTCTGGCTGCACACAGTGTCCTCGAAGACCTGCATCGCATAAGCATCTTCCGCACCACGCTGTGCGGCGAACGCTTCTCTGGGCACGCAAGTGCTCGCAGCTGCACATGCAGCGCGGCTGAACGCCGCCCTGCGCGTGCAGCTCATTCCTGCTGCCGCATCCACGCAAAGCGTCGCCACGATTAAGACGCAGCAGGTCTTCATCGGCTCTAAGCAGGTGGTGTGATGACGATCTCCGTCTCGCAACATCGCGTCTTCTCGAGGGTACCGTACCTGTCAGGCGTCCTCAAATTTCACAAGTCTTTCACAACGAACTCACGCGCCCCAGAAAAGGCTGAAACGATCGCGCGGCACACATGGCTCTTCGTAAAAAGGAGCCTGCCCAGGAAGCCCGGGGCGTCTCAGCTTGGAACGGCACGGGACTTGGACTTGTTGCAGTTCTCGCGAGCATCGTAGCATGTAAATTCTTTGTCTTCGGCCGCCCGACCCCGAGCCACGAGCCACCAACAATCATATCTAACCCACTCGCTCGCTTGGGGTCCGCTGATGAGCTCGCGGAACGGGGTGACCATGCACTTGCTTCCTCCGTCTACCGCAGCGTGCTGCAGGATGGCGGACTCCCGCAGCAAGCACTGCCCGTTGTGTACTACAACCTAGGTCTCAGCCTCAAGGAACTTGGAAACTATTCAGGGGCTCTCGCTGCCTTCGAGGACACGTTGAGCCGCATGCCTAGAAGTGGAGCCGGCAAGCAACTCGCGGAAGCGCACACAGAGGCCGGAGACATGGCTGCCAAGCTTGGCCGCTGGAAGGTCGCGGCGAGACATTACGAGGCTGTGGGCACGGGGCACCCGACCGCACAACGCAACGCCGCATCGGCACTCGTCAACGTCAAAGAGCCCAATTCGCTGCGGCGCGCCGTCGTGATCTTGCGAAGGCTGCTCGCGCCTCCCGAGGCCCAGTCGTCATGGCAGCTGCACGCGCTGCTTGGGGTGACTCTCGCTCTGCTAGCAGCTCAGGGCGTCGAGAGCAGCGACGGCGGAGCCCAACTCCACGAGAGCGCAGGAGGCCTCAGTGATTGGCGACTTCATTTTGATAAAATCGCCGGGGCCGCGACCGGCGGCGATCGCGACGCGCGCCTCGCAGCCGCCTTTGGTGCCCTTCAGATCGAGGACTCGCAGCCGGACGTGTCTGTGCAGCTGCTCGAGGCGTGCGTGCATGGAGGCGCGAACGCGGTACGCCACTTGGGGCTTGAGACCGCTGCGGAGGTGTACTACCGCCTGGGCCGCGCGCTCCGCCGGGCGGGCCGACCGCGCGCGGACGAGCAACGAGTGTACGAGGCGGCCGTGAGTGGAGGTGTGTGGCGCCTTGCGCAGCAACGGCCAGGCTTCCTCTTCTCACGGCCGCTGCTCGCAAAGCCGTGGCACACGAAGGCCGAGCTGCTCGGGCAGGGATGGCATGAGCTCGTCGGGGCGATCAGTGCTCTCGAAGGCTCATGGGAGGCCCTGCGGGACGAGTGGCAAGCGGCCCTGCGGCTCGGTCCGACGGGTCGCCGTAATGGCCGCCGTGATTCCGGCGACCAAAGGTCGCAAACGGACGAGCGAGATTTGCTCGAGATCGGCGGTAGCCGGTTGCCCTTTCAGGTGGACTCCGAAGCCCTCACTAGTGGCGGTGCTTGGCAGCAGCTAGCCTTCGTGCGCGATGGTCGTCGGCTTGAGAATGCGTGGTCTGGGGTGCTCCCGGTGACCGAAGCTGCTATCCGAAGGTTCTTCCAGCTGCAAGGCGAGGCGGGGAGCGGGCTGACGACGGACATGCCACGTGCAGCAGCGGAGGTGTCCGTCCTCGCGCCACAGACGCATCTCGTCGCCCACTGCGGACCGACGAACCATCGCCTGCGGCTTCACCTGCCACTGCTAGTGCCCGCAGAGGGAAGAGCAACCATGCGCGTTGGCGATGGCGAGGCTCGCCCTTGGGTAGCTGGGCGTGTCACCATCCTCGATGACTCGTTCGAACACGAGATCTTCAACGAGGCGACCGAGGAGACACGCGTACTCTTGTTGATCGACGTCTGGCACCCGCAGCTCACGCTCGCCGAACGGGATGCCATCCGAAGGCACTTTGGTGATGAGCCAAGGTGGGAAGAACCAACAGACGTCCGGTAACGTTGGAGCTGAGACAACTTCATGTAGAGTGAGTAGCTGATAGAGTTCAGTGAAAACTTAGTACGCGTGAGAGCGAACACGCCGCGCGAGAAACTATCACTGAGAATCGAGACGCACCGCGACCCTCCCAACCACAGCGACCCTCCCAACCAGCGCGGCAAACAGTCCAAACTGAGACGGCGTCGAACAAGGCCAGGGGGATCATCTCGAAAAGTCGTCCTCGTCTGACTCGCTGACAGGGGACGGGCGCGGATCCATGATCCGCGCGACTTATCATCACTCGACATGCCTGGTCCCATTCGGCACCCGCAGCGCCTCGATCGACTTCGGGAAGGAGCCGGGCGTGCCGGGCATCTCGAGCACCTCCTTCATAAAGGTCGCCTGCGCCGGCGTCAGCCATTCGTCAAAGTACGAATGGCTCGCCGTTCCACTCAGCATGAGTACCTTGGCCGCTGTCTCCTCATTCATAACCTTCCTAAGGAGCTCCCACGTGAAGAGCCACGGCATGTCGAGCAGCAAGCCCTGGCCGAGGCGCCCGGGATAGTGGCTGAGCAGCGCTCGCAAGACGCCCACGGCCGTGCGCGGGTCGAGGTCGCGCATGCCCATCCCGTGAAGGTCGACAAGCAGGACATATTTAGGCGAGCGCTCGAGAGCACGCTCGAGCTGCAAAAAGGTGTGATGGGCCAATTTCTCCACGTCCATGTGAATGCTGCGCGGCGGGCACGAGTAAAACACCTCCCAGCCTCGCTTGGCATCCTGGCCGAGCGAGAAGAAGCATGCATGATTGGGCTCTTCTGCACAGTAGTGGCATGTTCGCGGCGGGCTGGGCGCGTCGTACCCGCGCTCCGCGCGCCACTCAAGTGTCGCCGACAGCGCCGAGTAGGCACGTTCCTTCTTGGGATACGCGTGCAGGTAGCGCTGCAGCGTCTCGTCGGTGCAGTGGCTGCAAGCTGCCTGCGCCGGCGACAGCATCGCTCGCAGCTCGGTGAGGCCTGGGTCGGTGGCGGCAGATAGAAACGGCGGCGACGGCAGCTTCGGCGGTGGTGGAGCTGCTTTGCGTTGAGCGAGGCGCAGCAGGATGTGCGGGTTCGCTGTTGAGGGCGTGCCTCGGAAGAAGACCAGGTGTGGGTTGGCCGGTGAGAGTGGTGGTGGGGCCGGTTCGGAGGTGGAGGTCGAGAACGATTCGCTTACGAGAGTGAACATGTCTCGAGACTACTGGAGACTACTGGAATCCTGTAGCGCGCGCGAGCGAGCGAGCGTGCGTGCGAGGAAAGCGAGCCATCGGACGGACGGGCGTACCCTGTTCTTTCTCTCACACTCTCTTTTCACACCAACACGTAGACGAAAACGCGCACACGTGAAGAGCAACACCTCGCACACGTTCACACTCGCTTCATTCTTGAGGTGAAACGCGTAGAACACCGCGCTCACAGACACCCGCACAGACACGGTTTTGAGGCGCCAGGGGGTGTTCATTCTGAGGCGCCAAACACACAAGACACAACGTCGGTAGGAATTTCTTACATTCACAGCCGTGGCGATATGCTGCGAAGGACCCGCGGAATGAGACACATGGACATGCAGACGGAGCGAGCGGAGAAACAACCAAATGAGAGAGAGAATGAGTGCGGCGAGCTGAGAAGGGCCCTGAGTGAGAATCTGGCGGTTTTTCAGACGTCTTTCGTCATGTCGGCTCCTCAATGTGATCGTGTGGTATTCTGCACGGTTTACCGCACTTTGCATTTTGCATGCACTCGAAGACAAAACACAAAACCGAGCGCCTATACTCAAAGCGAAACACACTTTTTCTCGCCCGTCCAGAGCGCTCAACAGCTTTGGGATGAACTCGCCCTCGCCAAGACTCCAGCCGTCCCCACATATGCACTCGCCGAGAAATGCGCTATCCCCGCGGCACGTGCCCAACGCAATCGCTGAGCTCGCCGCGGCGAAGCTGCAGTTTCAGAACTTGCCCGTACACAAGCGGCACACAACCACAAGCGCCCAGTCGTACAAAGGAGACTCCCCGCAGCACGTGCTCACGCCGTCCTCGCCTAGAGAGCGGGCACTCGAGCGCTCCCGCCTTCGCTTTGAGAAGCAGGCCCGCGTGCCCTTCCGTGAGGAGGAGTCCGAACGTGACCGTACGTCACGCACGCAGGTCTTGGCCCTCACCCCGTACCTCGACGACGCGAAAGCGCAGCGGCCCGAGATCATCGCGATGTCCAATTCCCTGGCAATGCACCACGAGCAACTCAAGGACAAGCTGCACACGCGCTTCAAGTCCATGGGCCGCGCCTTCCGCCTCATGGACGTCGACAAGTCCAATTCGTGCGACGTCAAGGAGGTTCGCGAAGGCCTGACGCGGATGTTCAACCTCGAGCACATCCCAGATGCGCAGATGAACCGGCTGGCGGAGCTGATGGACACGAGCGGCGACGGCACAGTCCGCTTGGACGAGTTCGCGCGCTTCTTCAGCACCGACCACCGCCCCTCATCAGCCGTCGACCTGCATCGTGAGAATGCTCTTCGCCGAGCCACTCGCCCAGCCACTTCACCCACGCGCGGACGATTCGGGTCCCCGTCCAAGTCGCCGACTAAGGTTCGCTTCTCCTAGCTAGCTAGCTCGTACTAGCTTCGGGGCCTTGATTCCTCAATGATTATGAGAATGATTCGCCGCCGACCACCATGAAGGGGTACACGGAGGTTCATCGGAGACGCGGCGTCCGCCGGCCGGCAGCGTCTGAGCGTCACTCTTCTGAGGAGTGTCTGACACACGGCCTGGTAGAGTGTTTTGGGTCGCAGTACGCAGAGACGCAGTGCGGCAGAAGAATGCGGCAGCAGAATGCGGCAGCAGAGGGGCGATCTACATGTAAGGGGCGATGTTTCGTCCGCGGATCGGAATGACAGAGGGTGCGGGTGTGGTAGACTTTCGTTTCGTCGTCGAACCGTCGCGTACGAACGGAACCCCCGCTTAGGAAGGGCTCCACAAGTGAGCTAGGGAATTTCACGATAACGCATTCCGTGAAGATGATTCCGGACCGGATCTTTCGGCGGTACCGCCTGACCGCGGCGGCGCGGCGCATACGTAACTTTCTTTTCACCCCGTTCTTGCCCGTATACAGAATACACGTGCTGCTGGCGGGGTGCGACGATCCGCCCCGGACCGCCGTCCCGTTTCCGTTCACCTTCACCGCACACGCACACCTTGGACCGGACGAAAAATAGCCCCTTTCCGCAAATTTCTTACTCGAACAGTCCAGACTTCGAGTCAGAAATCGAGCCTAAGTATCCTGTACTGTAGTCTGTACACTGTACACTACTCCGTAGTGAAAGTTAGAAGTGACCTCATCGCCGGCTGAGCCCCAGCCAGTGGCTCGAGTTCCGATCCCACAGCCCTCGGCACGTTGGGCTGTAATGAATGAACTCATTGGCATCGGCCATCGATATCGTCAAGCCGGAGGACGCCTGTGTGCCTATGCTCACCACGACAAAGTAGGTTCGCCACCCCCACGGGAGCATTGCGCTCGGGGCATCTCCTCGCGGCGGCAGCGGCCCACACGGTCCACAGATGCATGCAAATGTCACTAGATGCTTGGCCGCGATTTTGGCGTGCGCACGAGCCTCCCCGTAGCGCTCAATGTGAGGTGATTTGTGCTTGCATGCCAAATCCCAAAAGTCATCCTGAGCCAAGGAGAATGAGAATCGGACATGCAACGTGTGAATGCGGACGTGTCGGTGTGAATGTGCACCTGCGTGACTCAGGCGGGCAGGCAGTGCAGGTAGTGTACATATCCGATGACGGTGCCTGGCTTCATAAGACCTTCGCGAAAAAGCCAATCCAACGCTGTCCAAGTTGAGCTAAAGAGATCCGCGTCGATGTCCACGTACAGTGCCGGCCCCATGCCCCTCAGCGCCGCTAGCCCAGGCACGAGGGAGTCCTGGAAGCGACCCTTGATGGCCTGCACGCGACGCTTGAGATGGCCATCAGGAGCTCATCAATACCACTCAGTGGCACTCGTGGCACTCGTGGCACTCAGTGGCACTCAGCGGCACTCCATGTGGACGACGTCATCGTGGACATCACCTGCACACGGCTCCTCAAATGGTTGGCGAGGAGGGGCAGTTTCTCGGAGCCTGCGAATTGGCCGCGCCGCCAGGTCGTTTGAAAGGTTGGCTCGCCGCTCTCGGGCAGCGGCATCCCCTCGTAGGTGTCGAAGGCCCAGGCGCGCGTCTTTGTGAAGATCTGGAGCAGGCTGTGCAAACTATAGCCCTCGGCCACTCCGAATTGGTACAGATCTCCCGTCTCGAGAAATCTGAGCGAACTGGTACGCAGCGGCCCACTGGGCACCCAGAAGCCACCGCCGAGCGCCCAGCACGTGCGCGAGTGCTTGTGCGCGATGCCGCGCATGGGCGCGACGTCCGCATTCGATGATGGAAGGTGTCGTTTCCCAGAAGGTGCCGTGCGAAAGCTCTGCGCTACCTTTTCGGTTGGTTGACTACGATGCAAGTTTGTGACGTCGCAATTCCGGAACCATGAGCAATCGCGCTCCTCGCGAGATACGGACATGAAATTGCATCCTTGGCACATCTCGCACCGCTGCTGGCAAGTTGTCAGAGCATCTTCCCACGTGCGGGCCTGCGGCAGGCTTAGTCTCCACGCGCCGCTCTTGCCATGGAGACAGGTGCGCTCGAGAGATGGCTCATCAGTGAATTGCGTGGCGTTGCAATAGCCAGGCTCCGCATGTTGCAACCATGTGGTAACTCGCTCGCGGTAAGCCGACGGCTCAGCGCACATGCGACCTCAAGGTTTCGTTCGATTCCCATGGGCAAAAACTCCACGCACGTTCACACTCGCTTCATTCCGTGAAACGCGCCGCCCGGCACCCCATACACGCGCCACCCGTTTTTGAGTGAAACGAGATGTGACAATGCTGGAGATGTTCGCAACGTGGTGCGTGAGGCGAGCTTCGGGGGGACCCCGTACCGCGTGTCGTCGGTGGCGCCGGGGATTCTGGCGCGCGCGCGTACGCGAGTAGGCGAAGTACTTGTAAGGTCACGTACGTGACCGCGCCACCTGGTCACCGTTTTGGGAAAAAGGCGGTCTCCTTTGGTTGCCGCCGCGGTTTCTTGAATACAAAGGCCCCTCCGACACGTCTTTGACCAGCGATCATGGCCGACGTTGCCGTCCCTGTTACGCTTCTGGCCACGCCCACTGTCGACGGTGCGCCCTCGGCGGCGCAAGTGGTCGTGTTTTCGGCGCCGTCGGAGGAGCCGGCGCTCATCGATGAGCCTGACTCGACCGAGGAGAATGACGACGATGATGATGACGATGACGACGACGACAGCGATGGGGATGAGGACAAATGCGGACTCGAGATGTATGGCGCACTACACGGCCTCGAGCCACTAGCCCCTGGCGCCGAGCCTCGGCAGCGCATTGGCACGAGCAAGTGCGGCATCAGCAAGAAGTCGTGGACAAAGGCTGAAGACCATATTCTCACCGAGATCGTGACGCGCAACGGCGCACAGCGCTGGTCGAGCGTGGCAGCGCAGCTTCCGGGCCGCGCGGGCAAACAATGCCGCGAGCGGTGCGCGCACACCCTCTCACACTCACCCAGGCGCATTGTGAGTACCGCGCAAGCATCCTCTTGCTCGCCTCGTGCACGCCTTGCGCTGAGGCTGTCCCTTGTCTCGCCTCGCAGCTGGTTCAACCACTTGTGCCCTGAGGTGAAGAAGGGCGCATGGACGGCGGAAGAGGATCGCGTGATCATGGAGTCGGTCGCGCGCTACGGCACGCGCTGGTCCAAGATCGTCAAGCTCATGCCCGGGCGCACGGACAATGCGATCAAGAATCGGTACAACTCAGCCATGCGTCGACAGAAGCGCCTCGACAAGCTCAAGAATGGCGGCGAATCGCCGCCCAAGCCGCAGCGGGTAGTGCTGCAGCCGGCGAATGCGATCATGCTCGCAAGCACGGCCGCAGCGATTGCCGTCGCGCTCCCGGCTGGCACGCTCACCACGACGGCCGTGGCCGTGCCCACCGAGGTTATGGCCGTCGCGCTTCCGCTCCCGAAGCCGGTGAAGCGCAAGCGCGAGGACGCTGCCGAGGGCGCCGCGCCCGAGCCCGTCGTCTCGTCAGTCAGCGGTGCGGGCTCCGCCGGGTCAGAGTCGATGCCGCCTGTGGCGCCGTCGGTGCTTGCGCCCGCGTCGGTTGCGTCTGCCGACGTAGTCGGCACGGCAAGGTCGATGGAGGTGGACGTGCCAACTGCGGCTCCTACGTTGGTCACGCCTGCGTCCGCCCAGCCATCTGCCACTGCCCTGTCCAAGGAGGCCAAGGCGGCGGAGCGGGAGGTCAAGGCGGCCGAGAAGGCGGCCAAGGCTGCAGCCAAGGAGGCGGCGGCAGCGGCCAAGGCTGCCGCCAAGGAGGCTAAGGCGGCGAAAGACGCCACTGAGATGCCGCCGCCCATTTCCAAGCCGGTCAAATCGCCGCGCAAGTCGCCCAAGAAGCCAAGCGCCAAGAACGCCTTCTTCAACTTCCCCTCCCAATTCGATGAGAACCTGCGCATGGCGGGCTTCTCGCCGCCCAATGGCGTGTCGCCGCCCGCGCTCGCCGCACTGCTCGCATCGCACGTGCCTGTCGGCGATGACCCGACCTTCTCGGCGCTGCAGGAGCTGCTGCTTAACCACGTGTCGCCGCCGCCGCCCCATGCGCAGCAGCCGCCTACCGAGGACATCTCGCCCTCCTCGCAGATCATGATGCTGCTCGAGGAGAATGGCATTACGGGACCCGTGGTGGCCAAGGAGGAGGCCGCGACCGTGGGGGCCTCCCCCTTCGACTTCAGCGGCGCGTATTTTTCGGGCGCGAGCAGCGGCCACCCGAGCGCGGGCGGTGCGATGGGGCCACCGCCTCCTATGCCCCACGGCGGCGGCAAGGCCAAGGCCAAGGCGGAGGCGGCGAGATGGGCCGAAGGCGGTGCGCCCGCAGCGGCGATGGCGGCCATGGAGGCTGGCCTCGAGATCCCGAGCCAGCGCCGCGAAAGCGGCGAGGGGGAGGAGAAGCGGCTGTCCGCGGGCACCATCCTCGACTTCTACACCTTGGCGGACCCGACCGACGAGAGGCGCCTCTCCATTGGCTCCATCGGACCGATGGGCAAGACGCCGCCTGCTGCCTCCATGCCGGCGCCGGTACAGGTGGGCGAGTCTGGCAAGGCGGATGGTACCTCGCCCACGGTTGGCGAAATGTCGCCGTTGGGGGCCTTCTGCGATGTGCTCACCGCCTTCTGAGAGGAACGACGAGCGGCCCTGAGGGGCGTCCACGCGCTCGCGTGAGATGGCTGTGAACAGTGACTGTGTGCCGTCCGGAGCATGCTGGCCTACGCCTGGGGTCTGCCGCGCTACCGTCGATCATGAAGGCAGCTGCGCGACCGGGTACTAGCGACCGGGCGGATCGGAGGTAGGTGGTGATGGGGCATGCCGATGAGCGACGAGATGGCCACGCGAGCTCGTGAGCGCTGGCGTGTGGCGATGATCATGATGAGAGCAATCGGATGTTGACGACTCCGAGATGTCGATATTGTAGCTGATGAGCTGTGGCCTGTGCTTGGGCCGTGTGAGGCAGCGGGCAGAGATCCCGAAAATCTCATGGGAGGTTCCTAGGGGCGGGGGGGGGCGACGAGAGCAGCGCTGCTCGAGCGCGCGAGTCGTGCCAGAGCGCGACTCCCCCCGGCGCCCGCGGGAAAGTATGTTTGCGACACAAACGAAAGTACCTGTACAGATCATTTCAGCGTATAGCTTCGCTACTGCGTACTGGATCTGTTTTTTTCAAAGCGAAAGTCCGGGTTCGTTGAACTTACTCACCTGTTTACAATGATTGAATGAACAATGCCGAATGCGTACTCGACCCCCAAAACACTTTCCTTCTCAGCTCCACCTGCAGCTAGACCCACCGATCCTGTCCCGGCTCACCCCGGGGTTTTGAACCGTTCCAGGTCCTGCTCGAAACATGTGTGTTTCGTCGCTCTGCTGACCATTGTTCTGACGAGAATGCGAGCAAACGAAGTTCACAAGTCAAGTGTCGGCATCGGGGTCCTTGACGAGATGCTCCCCGAGCGCATCACTGACCTCGCCGACCATCACGTGGACGACATCGAGACGCGGTACGAGTTTCTCGAGGAGATCGGCCAGGGCGCATCCTCCCAAGTGTACCTCGCGCGACGTCGCGCCACTCCTAGCAGCCCAGGTGGGGCTCATTCGCCCGTGATTGACTTTGCGCGCGAAGTGGCCATCAAGGTCTTTGACACCGAGGAGCTCGACGATGACGACGTCTTCGAGGCTGTAAAGACCGAGGTGGAAGTACTCAGGCGCGTCAGGCACCCATACATCGTCAGGCTGGTCGAAGTGATCTGCGACGCGTCTTCTTTCGCTGTGGTCTCTGAGGCACTCACGGGGGGCGACATGCATGCGCGGCTCACCGAGGAAGGCGCGCTCACCGAGGACGGAGCAAGCGAAGTCTTCGCGCGCGTGGTGCTGGCAGTGGAGCACCTTCACTCGGTCGGTATCGCTCATCGCGACCTCAAGGCCGAAAACCTCGTGGCCCTCTCCATGGATGCCGAGTTCGAGAACGCCTACAAGCTCGTCGATTTGGGCAGCGCCTTCCAGCAGCCGCCGAGCAGCGTGGGCACCAGCCCGATGAGGATGACTGGGCTGGCCACGAGTGCATCCTACTGCGCGCCCGAGGTGGCGCGCTCGGCGGGATATGGCGATGTGGAGGGCACTGGAGCCGCGTACGGCGCCGAGGCTGATTTATGGAGCCTCGGCGTGCTGCTCTTCGTGATGCTCTCGCGCCGGCTGCCGTTTGCGTTGGATCCTACGTCGGTGGATGATGAGGACGAAGAGGGCGACGACGAGGACGAGGGAATGGAGGCACAGATCCTCGAGCGCGTTGCCGCGGGCAGCTTCATCTTCGCCCCTGTGGCCGCATGGCGATCAGTCTCCGCCGACGCCAAAGACCTCATCCGAAGGCTACTCACGATCGAGCCTACCCGACGGCTCGGCTGGGAAGGGGTGCGCCGCCACCCATGGTGCGCGCAGCCGATTGCCACGTGCGAGGCTACACTCGCCATGGAGCGCGGCGCACTCGCCACGCCGCCGATCGCCCTGCCGGAGACGCCCACGACGACGCGCACGCCCCTCTCCCGGGAAGGTTCGTCAGAAGGTTCGGTCCTCCGTCGCCGCAGCAGCCTTGGCAAGGAACAGGCCGAGGCCGCCATGGCGGCGGCCGCAGCCGCTTCCGCCGCGCCGCCAACGCCTACCGAGAGACTGTCCAGCACCGCAGGCACGCCAGCGGCGCTCTTGTTTGCCCCTGCACATGAACCTGCAACGAGCATGTCCGCGGTAGCGGTCGTCGTGGGTGGCTGCACGATGGCCAAGGACTGGAGCGAGCACGCGAGCTATCGACGCGCCTCCGCGGCCGCCACGGCCGCTGGACGCCTGCACGCGATCCTCGAGCGCCGTCGCGTTAACGCCGTCGAACATCATTATGCAGTCGAGAACGCAGTCGAAAATGCAGTCTCGTACGGTGATAGCTACGACTCGTAAAACAAAGGACTCCATGCGCCGGGAAGAGTATTCACAGTCAATTCACACTGAAGACGCTTCTGCTTTAGCTTCGTATGCGACTCTCCACCTTGCCCTCTCTGCTGTCGGCGGCTTGGCCCGCGTTCGGAGCGGCGCGATGGCGTTTCGCACCAGCTGTCAGGCGCCGCAATAGAGCCAGGCATTCGGCTGACCCCCCAAGGGTCAAAGGCCGATGGACTGATTCGCTTCTGCTCTCACACGCACCTCTGCTCTGAATGCGCAGGCGCCATGAGCACCTGGAAGAATGTGGGCATGACGTACCTCAAGTACGCTGACCTGTGCGCCACCCACGTCCGTAATGCGCTCAAGGAACCCGCCAAGACGAAGGCGATGGCCAAGAGCGACATGCATGCGCGTGTGATGCAGTGGACGAACGGCAAGCGTGGCACGCCGGGTACGCTGCGCACAATCAAACGAAAGCGGCGACCACCGCATGCGACGACGCCAGCTGCCCGCCTGCGCTGAGTGCGCGTCGGCCAAGCGTGGCACTGATGACCCGCTGCCTGCTGCTCGCGAGTCACGGATGCCGTTTCGAGTGGAGCTGTGGAGCTCACTTCTCTCACGGTTGTCCTGCGCCCCCCGCCGGTGCTCGCAGAGATCGTCACGAAGAAGTCGGCGACAGCCGAGTAGTAGCGCACACGACTAACTGTGCTACGATGCGATAGGCGGGAGGTTGCCATGCCGCGGACTGCGCACACATAGGGTCATGCGGAGGGCAGTGTGGCCACCAACCCCGTCCCCAACATTCTATGTTTCGCCCGGCCATGATATGCTGGTGCTAGTACACATGTGTCACTAGTGAAAGTGCGCTCTCAAAGGTTTTCCAGCGTGCATGACCAACCTCAGATCCACACTACACCGCATGCATGATCATTAAAGACTCGCTGCCCATGGACGCGGTCGCCAGGACGGCGGAGGCCCCCGGGGAGCGTGCAAGGCGCGGCCCCCGAGTCGCAATACAGAAGGGCGAGGGGCGCACGGGCGATGGGCGGCTCCAAGTCACACCGCGCCCCCGATCTATGGATCCGCGAGGACCCTCAGCAGCTCGTGTTCTGTGCGCACCCGCCGGCCCGTCTCGGCAGATCTCACTTGAGCGTCGAAATGATCTCCTCGAGCTTGTTGATCTGCTTGAGAAAGTAGTCGGAGTGCTTGCGCACGAGGCTCGTGTCAGCGACGTGCGCAACCTCGCCGTCGACGAAAAAGTCGACCTCCGCCGACGAGGCCCACGAGCCCGTCAGAGGCGCGCCGCCCGCCCACGACAATGTATGTGTCTTGTGCTTCAAGCATTGCAAGTGCTCGCGGAAGGTCGCCTCCTCGACCTCTGTGAGCGCAGCGAGCTTGGGGATGCCGATGGTGGTGTACAGCTTGAGATAGCTTCGGATCGTGGGTAGCAGCTTTTGTTGCGCCACCTCGACCATGAAGAGGCGCAGCTGCAGCCGGAAGGCCTCCTGCGGGTTGTACTTCTCGGACGTCTTGCCTTCATCGTCAAGAGGCGGTGGCACTGGTGAGATAAATTTCGGGCAAGCGAAGGTGAAGAGGTCCTCAAAGCAGGCGAGGTCGACCACGTTGGACTGCATGCGGCTCATCCGGTCCGCGTACTTGTCGCGCAGCGTCGAGACCAAATTCTCATCGAGGGCGTGCTGCGGCGAGAGCGACGCGGCTACCGCGAGCAGCGCATACATCTGATCATTCTTCTTGAGGATCTGGTCGTACTGGTATGAGCGCGTGTGGTACTGCTTGGTACGCGCGATGTAGAACAGGATGTTTGAGAAGGTCTTGATCGCGTCCGTGTACCGCCGGAGCATCAGGTAGCACCAGCCCACGTAGTAGAAGATGGTTATGTGGCAGAGCGTCACGCGTGTGAACAGGCCGTGCGGCGCAGGCCCCTTGCGCGCGAGATCGATATCTTCGACCACCTTGAGTGCGAGCCGGTAGTCGGCGAGCAGGCAATGCACGCGCAGCAGCCCCACGAGCGAGAAGTAGCCCAGCATCGTGTACAGCGAGCTCGCCACGAAGGGGTTCCCCACAGCGGAAGGCTCGCCGCGCAGGTGTGCGCGGATGTGCGACTTGTCGATGAGCGCCTGCAGGTAGTGGAGCACCTTGAGCACCGACCACGTCTCGGGCATCTCTTTCAGCCGCGCGAGCTCATCTTCCGTCCTCGAGCGCGGGCGCGCGCGGTACTGCCAAAAGGTCTGGAACTGGTAGATGAACTCATCGATCATGTCCCAGAGCCACTGGTTGGGCAGCTCGAGTGCGAGCGGCGTTTTGGCGTCGAGCAGCAGGTCGAAGATGGCGCAGTAATTGCGCCACGATTCGATGCGGTGCTCGAGCGTCGGCTGCAGCTTCGAGTAGATATGCCGGTAGTAGAGCTCCTTGTACAGGAGCAGGAACTGCGGATCGCTGTCGACGAGCGGCGAGATGGCCTCAGCGGGGGGCCACACCGAGTTCTTGTAGTAGCGGTCGCTCAGCTTGTTGAAAGATGTCTCGTAGATGGAATGCACCTCGTACACGTTGCGGTCGGTCACCTGCTTATGAAAGAAGACAATGAACGAGCGGATGACGTCTGGCATCTCATAGTGCTTCACGGTGTCGTCCCAGCTCGTGGCGGAGCTGTCGGGCGCGGCCGCCGCGGCCTGCTCGACGTCGAAGGTCTTCGCGCTTTCGAAGCGGAAGTTTGGCAGGTCATCAACGGCGATCTCCTCTTCCTGGTCGAGGTCCATCCTCACAACAGCGTCGACGAGCGGCAAGGGAGGGCAACCTTCGGCACGTGGTCGATCACGATATCGAGGTGTTCACCATTCACAGCCAATGTTTATAATTCGACACCCAAGACACCGGACCGGCGTACATACGGATGCGGTTACCATTAGCTCGGGGACCCCCGGACCCCCTATTATCACAGCCATTCACACCGCAGTCGCGCCGAAAACGTCTTCACACAGACACTCTCCCCTCACAGAACAGAGTCTGCTCTCTCCCCTCTCTCTCCCTCTCTCTCCCTCTCTCTCTCTTTCTCTCTGTCGGCCTCTCTCTCTGAGAGACCGCCGCGCCGCGGGACAAATAAAGGCGGTCCATGGCGCGCGCCGGTGCCACGCCGTCACGCCGAGGGCACTGACTTATAGGTGCCACGTAATAATTCCTTCTCTCAGCACATCATGGACCGCGTCGGCCGTCGCAAGTACCACTACCAGCATGATTTAACAGGTTTTCATAATACTACCGTTTACTACCGTACTGTGGAGTGTGTGCTACTACTGCGATTTTACTGCGATTGCTACTGCGTCTGTCCTTACTGTCAATGCACTGAGCCCGCCGAATGCCGAATCGGTCCCGATCTCGAAGTTCGCGCAGCGCGAAGCGGGCGGGCGCACACGGCACACCCGTATACCTGTAACTGCTAACTCTCCAAATGTTGCTGAGCACGGCTGCGAATCGGGTCGTCTCTCTTTCGTCACCCACGCCGCTGACCAGCACATGGCCTTGGGCGCCACATCTCACGGCGCGAGCTTGAGCGTGGGCAGCTCGAGTCCCACCCACGGGCGAGGGTCGACCTTTTCCAACGTGACCACGAGCGCGGTGCTCCCCTTGCCTTCATCAAGGCTCCACGAGCACTGGTCGGGCGCCACGCGGTCAAAGAGCTTCTCGATCTCGAGCACGGCCGCGCCGTCCACAGCCACTTTGAGCGACTCGCCACGTCCATAGCTCACCTTGAGGCGCTTCTTGAGGTGCGAGGCCGGCCCCAGCGGGATGCCCACGAGAACGCGCACCTCGACGTCCTCTTGCGTCTGCGACCACGTGTACCGCCCTTGCTCGTCCGCACCCGAGGCGAACGCGAGGGCCTTCTTGTTCGGCCCGTTGGCGGCGGCCTGTGCCGCCGCATCGCCACGCGCCTCCTTCACCTTCAGTGCCTGCGCCACCCACGGGCTGTTATGTGAGAGTTCGTCAATCCGGAAGTCGATGTTGCGTTCCTCAGTGTGCCACTTGCCAAAGTACTCAATGCGCCCGACGTATGCATCGCCGTGAATGGCGACGTCAGCTTGTCCAACGGCCGCGCACAGCGCCTCAGCGCGTGGGTTGCGCCCGCGCCGGCGCAGCGCGCCCACCTCATCAATGTAGAGCTTGACCGCCATCCAGTCGGTCTGGTCCGACGGGTTGGCAAGGGGCCACGCCTCGCAGATCCCGCCCTTCGCCTGCCTGTCCAACTCGCTCGCCGACGGCGTCCCAAACCCGCCGGTCGGGTCGTACTTCGCACTCGCGCCGTCCGCGTCCGAGCCCTCCTTAGCGCCTTCCTCGGCCGTCTTGCTATGCGCGTCAGCGATGCTCTTCATCTCCTTGAAGCGCGCGGCGGACTCGCGCGCGACGACCTCGGGGTCGAGCGAGACCTCCGATTTGAAGAGTGGCGCGAGCAGCTGTGGAAGCACGTCGCCATCCAAAAGGTCGAAGCCCGTCTGCTCCTCGATAGGCAGGCTGCAGTCGGCCGGTAAGCGCACGAAGGTGAACATGCGATGGCCGCCCATGCTCTGGAGCATCTCGGCCCTGGTCGCGGCGGCCGCCGATTTGGATGCGGCCAACTTCGCCGCCGCGCCCGCGCCCACAATCGGCCGCATGTCTGCCGCCGATCCGGATGCAGTCGCCAGAGGAGGAGCAGGTGGCGCGTCGGTGATGTCGACGATCCGCTCGTCGTCGTCAATGTCGTCTAGCGCGGAGTCGTTGAACTTGCTGTAGTCGATGGATGCCTTCTTTGCAGGCGTCGCGCATGCCGCGGTGGCAGTCGTCGTGGGCTTGCTCGGAGCCGGTGGCGGCGGCGGCGGCACGGGCGCAGAACGTGCAGCCGGAGCCCCCTTGGGCATAGCGGGCGTTGGCTTCGCCGGCGATCTGCCCCAAATCTCGCCCTCGCTGTACTCTTTGTTCGGATCGAGCTCCATCATCCGCTTGAGCAACCCGCCCTTTTCGTGCCTTAGGAGCTCCTCTTTGGTTGCCGCAGACATCTTAGCGATCGTATCTTGGATGTCTTTGACTGATGCAGTCCTATCGAGCTTGTAAAACGCGTCCAAGGCTGGATCCTGGGCTGGCTGCGCGGCAACCTTCGTGGGTTTCTCATCGTCGTCCGAGTCCGCGTATTTGTCCCATTTCGAGTAGTTGGTCGGCATGATGTCACGATCGACGACTTCTCGAGCAGAGACTTCTCGATCGTTTTGGCCCGTTTTTCCAGAGCCCCCGCCAGAGGTGTGAACGTTCACACGGCACGTAAGGAGCGGAGGCTCTTGGCCCGTCGAAGCCATACATGTACATGTATCGCACGGAGGCTATGGTCGTTGCGCCCGCGGTAGTAGCCGACATGGTCACCACCACGGTCACCACCGCGGTTGTCACGCTCGCCGCCTTTGCCGCCTTTGCCGCCGCCGCCGCCGCCACCGCCGCCGCTGGAGCGGTAGTCGTGCACGCGGTTGTAGCCGCCCGTGCCGTCGCCGCCGCCGAAGCGGTCGTCGCGCTTCACGTGGTGCGCGACCTGGCGGTTGCCCGTGCGGTCGCCAGCAGGCGCGTTTTCGTAAGCTCCGTGGCGCACCGACAAGCGACATTCTCTTCGCGCTTGAAAATGTCGCGCGCAAACTATCGTTCGCTCTCTCTCCGGGTCTCTCCATCCAATGCTCGCATCATCAGCGTCACCTCGTTCTTGTTGCTGAAAAAGTGCTTGACGCGCACCGCATAGCCCGCCTTCTCCGCCACGCCGACGGCGCGTTGTAGCGCGCCCCAGTCGGGATCGCCTTGGAATTTCATGGTGACCACGGCCTGGGTTGCCCAGCGCTGGGTGCACCACCTCTCCAAGAGCTCACTGACGCGCTCCGGATAGGCGATGACGTCGCTCACGAGCCAGTCGACGGGCGTGGGCGGCTCGAAGCTGAAGGCGTCTCCTTGCACGAACGTGACCGCCCCGTCCTGCATCAGATCTGGAGCGAGGGGCGAGCGATCGACTGCAGTGACGGTGCACCCGTACCGGCGCAGCGCCGCCGTCCAGCCACCTGGGCATGCACCCAGGTCGACACAACGCGCGCTTGCAGCGGGAGTCGTCTCGAGACAAGCGAACGACTCGATCAGCTTGCGATACGCCGACGAGGGCATCAGCCGATCGGTCACGTCTGAATCAGCGAGCCCCGCGGGCAGCAAAGAGGGCCAGCGCCCGAGGCCACCCGGCCGCTCAAGCGCACGCTCGAGTGAGACGACGAGGCTCTCAGGATCGAGGAGCAGGAGCTGAAGCACCAGCGCGTACGAATCGTCGGCGGCGCAGCCGCCGTCAGCTGCGCCTGTCGCCTGATGCCGTCGCGCGCACGGGTATCGAACGCGTAAGCTCTCGCACACCTCATCTGCTACTGCCTCGCAGCGGCGCAAAAGCTTGGCTTTCTTGCTCGGCACGCCGCGTAGCAGGTCTGGCACCAGCGCGTGTAGAACGAGGCTGCCCCGCGGCCCAGCTGAAAGCAGCTCGCGGAGGTCATCAGACGCTTGGAGTGCGTCAGCAACGTTGGCGGCGAGCACTCTGATGGATGCGCCAGAGACCTCGAATGCGCGCGGCAGCACTTGCAGTGCATATGCTGGGTCTGGTGTGTGACCGAGCTTCTGCGGCTCTGGCGCCTCTGCTCGCACCAATGCAGTGCCATGCACGGACGTGGCCCATTTCGACTGGGACAGTTCGTCCTGAAGACATTGTTCGTAGCCAGGGCGGCACGTGAAGTAGTGGATGCGACGTGGGATGACTGGCTGACGAGCGGGCTCTGAAGGCGGCGCCATCGTGATGAGCGCCAGGATGGAAAACATAGTGCGAAGGCGACCGTGGTAGTGACGGCCTGAGGCTATACGCTGTCGGGCGAGCGAGCGCGGCGCGATGGTCGCGGACACTTGGGCTTTCTTGTGACGGTGAAACCACAGCCGGAATCTTAAAGCGGTGAGAGTTACGGTTCAAACGGTCTGTTCACGATGATGGGGGGTGAACAGAGTGTGATCAGTGCGAGATTCCTCCGGCCCTCGTGAATCCATCCATACAAACGTCTTGAGTACACGCGGAAACATGCTGGGCATGTACCTTGGCGGGACGATGGAGCTTCTCCTCGGCGTCATCTACCCCGTGTACGGCTCCTTCAAGACGCTCCGCTCAACAAAGGACAAGGACGCAGACAATGCGAAATGGATGCCGTACTGGATCGTCTTCAGTCTCTTCTCGGCTACCGAGTTCATTCTGGATTTCCTGTTTGCCTTTTGGTGTCCGTTCTGGTACGAGTTCAAGATCCTCTTCGTGGTGGTAAGTGCAGTGAAGACCTGCCCGCGCAGCCCTCCAGAGGCGCTAACCCTCTGCGCGCCTGCCTACTGATTCGCAGTGGCTCCAGCCTAACTACTTTGACGGTGCTCATAAGGTGTGGACCAAGTACATCGAGCCCGCCATCGAGTCCAAGGCGCCGTATATCGACGAGAAGACGGAGTTCGTCGTCAAGCGTGTTCGCAACATCTCGGCCGATGACCTCACCCAACTGATCGACTGGGTCACCGTCCAGGGCCAGGCGGTCGTTGGCATTAAGGTGGCAGACGCGCCAGCGAAGAAAACGGCGGCGCCGGCCGCGGAAAAGCAGGAGGACAAGCCCGATGAGGCTGAAGAGGTCCTCGTGGAAGAGGAGAAGAAGAATCTGTAGAGAGTTTAGGGCCTCACGGCTCTCCTGCTGAGGAAGAAGAGCGTGCACGTGGGGCATTGAGGTGGAGACGAGGACGTTGCGCCTGGCGGTGGTGCCCTGGCTGGGCAACGGGCCCCAGGCGACCATTCACACGGTGCCATCTCGATCCCTGGCACGCACGAGCGGGGCAGGGCCGCCACCCGCGAAGGGCGGGCCGGGTGTTTGTGCTTGCCGCGCCGTATCTGAACCCGAACTGATCGCGCGCACCCGGAGCGTGACATCTATTCATCTTCGACTTCGCGTTCGTCGGACAAGGGAGGACGTGTGTGAACTGAGATTTGAGCCGAGGAGCGACTGTGAGAGGGTTAGAGGTCCTCGCGCAGCGCGAATACGAACCCGGTATAGCGTGTAAGCCATGAGAGACATGGTCCACTTTGACGCGCGCCTAGACACGTGGGCGCACGTGCGCTCGCCTGGTTGTGGCTCACGTGTTGTGTTGTATGTGTCGATTCTACAGCTGGCTCACGAGCTTCTGGCTCAGAATTG
>Ga0210244_100284_pt1 | contig 46860 bp, 26 predicted proteins | sample ChrtobMetaP3_0mM_FD_155473 | JGI IMG/M metagenome (GOLD analysis project Ga0210244, IMG submission 155473) | Chrysochromulina tobin associated microbial communities from unialgal haptophyte culture, Seattle, Washington, United States - P3_0mM | ecosystem: Host-associated > Algae > Haptophytes >...
AGGGTTCGTCACTAACATTGTGGGTTCTCGGTGATTTACGAGGTAGATGACATGTAACGGCGTTGTCTACTGAATGTAACGTTACATAGTACTCAAAGCATGCATTCGTCACGAGTCGTGTCGCAGTCGACTCGCACGCGCAGTGGACTGTCGCTCTGCTTGCATGAGTCGCATGAGCGGCCGGCCCTGCGTATCGGTCTCGCGCGGCTCGATTCGAGAGGTCGTCGAGCTCAAAGCCGACGGCCTCACAATCGGCCGCGAAGCTAGCGACTTCATCATCGACGACCCACGTGTCAGCCGCCGACACCTGCGCCTCGAGCTAGACGGCGAGACGGTGTCAGCTCGCGACGAGAGCACGAACGGCACCCAGCTCAACGGCAACCGCATGGTCCGTGGCGAGGCCGTCGCGCTCAAGGAGGGCGACGAGCTGCGCATCGTGCTCAAGGAGGACTTGATGCCCACGCCGCCGCACGCCATCTGCCCTGAGAAGCTTAAGGTTGTGTTCGTCTTTCACCTGGACGTGGATGAGGCCCGGCGGCGCGTCGCTCAGGCGACGGCGCAGGCGACAGCCGCTGCTGCCACTCCCGCCGCCACAGCCGCCTGCTCTGCGGCGCTCAGCGCCCCACCACCGGCTCGGCGTGCTCCTTTCACGCCGCTCTCACCGCAGCAGGCCGGGCCACCGCCCTCGCCGCCGCCGCCGTCACCTAGGGTGAACGCGGAGGAGGCCAAGGAGGACGTGGAGGAGGACGTGGAGGAGGACGTGGAGGAGGACGTGGAGGAGGACGTGGAGGAGGACGTGGGGGCGGCGGCGAGCAGTGCCAAGCAGCGGGTGAAACCAAAGCTGCCGGCTCAGGCAGCAAAGCTGTTAGCTGCATTCAAGGTTGAGCATGCCGTGCACCCAGACGGCGAGCCTATAGCCGCATGCGTGGAAGCTCTCAAACAAGTCCGAGCGCAGTCCGAGGTCTACGGTGCTGCCCACTCAGAGGCGCTGGCCATCTACCACCTCACGAAGTACCCGACGTTGACGAACGAGTCCTACACGAGCCTCGTGGAGACCGTCGATCACGTTGTCAAGGTCCGTGGCACGTGCCTGCGGGTGGGCATCAGCGCCGCCGCGGACGGCGAGCTCGGCAACCACTTTCGCGCCGAGAGCTACCCTGGCCTCGTCCTCTACCAGACCGACCTGCGTCCGGGACAGGCGCCAGGGATATTCGGCATCGACGACGACGGGCAGCCGCTGACGGCGGACGGCTCACGGGAGCCAGAGGGGACCACCGATGTCGCGCTCGCTCGCAACTGCTTCTACGCGCTGCGGACGTCCTTCATCACGCTGCTCAGCATGTGCCGTGTCCTACGCCAGGATGGCGTGCTGGCATTTTGCTGCATCCGCAAGCAGCTGGGGAATGTTTCAGCATTTATGCTCGAGGCGGAGCGCGTGGGCATCCTCACACTAGTAACCCTTGGGCCGATTCGACTCCACAGCAGCGGCAAGGGCGCATTCGACGGCTTCAAGATCGAGGCGGTGCGCACCAGCGTGCCCATCGGTGCCATCAGCCGGCTACCTCAGCTGCTTGGCAGCAGCTGTGGTGCGCTGGGCAGCGTCGGCGGCGCCCAGCTGGCCAAGACCATGGTTGCCGGCCTCAGCGTGGCGATCGAGCGTGAGGCCGTTGAGGCTCGCCTCGGTGCCCTTCCTTACAGTCGTGGCCGCTTGGAGCACGCGTACACGAGCGTGGCGGCTGGCGAAGCAGTATTGCAGTGGAGCGGCATTCTCAGCAATGCAGACACGGCGGCGCTCATTTCTACAGCTGTGGAGATGGAGGCACAAGGCGCACGCTTGACGCTGGCGGCCATCTCCAAGGGCTTGCGCTCCGGTCTTGGCATTCTGGAGCGCTTCGAGCGATTGAACGTGTCACGGCTGGAGGCCTCCACGGCGGCTACGGATGACCCAGCTAGGCTGGCGGCGCTGCGTTCCGAGCCGGCAGGACTCGCAAACTTAGTTCAGCGGCCTCTGTTGGAGCTCGTGGCTGACGAGAACCAAACCTCGCCCTGCATCTACCTTGCACAGGTAGGCGACGGGGGGTTCAAGATAGGCGACGCCAGCAATGGGGTGCGGGCCAGATACCGAGCCGAGAGTGGGGTGACGGCCATCCCAATTCTTCTGACACCAAGGTCGCTGTCGGGCTCCCGGTCAGGAGGCAAGCCAGACTTGGATGGCACTCGTAGCTTTGCACGGGAGGCCATAGAGACGCTCGCTGCGGTCGCCATCGGCGGCGGCCTGGGCAAGGCGGCCGCGATCTACGGCTCCCAAGCCACGCTTGGGGCCAAGCCAGGGCTTACGTCAGCGTCGTTCAAGCCAGGAATGGTGGGCGCGACACCGGCGCAGCAGGCAGCGACGTTCAAGCCAGGAATGGCGGGCGCGACACCGGCGCAGCTGGCAGCGACGTTCAAGCCAGGAATGGCGGGCGCGACACCGGCGCAGCTGGCAGCGACGTTCAAGCCAGGAATGGCGGGCGCCACACCGGCGCAGCTGGCAGCGTTTCGCAAGCCAGGGTTGGTGGGCGCGACAGCGGCGCAGCGGAAGGCAGTTGAGGTCTTCTTCGCCGCTTCAGCCAACTCGCACGCCAAAAAGCAAGCGCTTCTTGTGGAGGCTGGTCATGGTGCCCAGGTTGAAGCAAACAAGCGCAAACGAGCCAGATGCAAGGAGATAGATGCCGGCCGGGCCAACGACCTTGTTTGCAACCGCTGCGACATTATGTACAAAAGCCTCACTTCGCTGAGACAGCACGAACGGAAAGCCCACCCATACTGCGTGCCTGGCTGCATTCGCAACCGTCGCGATGACGGGAGCCTAATGATTGGCTGCGACGCGTGCGACTGCTGGTACCACCCCGACTGCCTCGCGCGACCACCGGTCGACGCTGAAGACGATGAGGACACCCCCTGGGTGTGCCCACCATGCGTTCTGGCGGGGGGTGAGGACGACGTGGATGATGATTGATCGTGAGCAAGCAACACAGTCACCGATGTGGACTGGGACTGGGCCGCTGGACGCTAGGGAACTGTGGGCGCCCGACGCGAGCGGGGCCGGCCCGCCCTAGCTTGTGTCCTTTGTCGTGTCCACGATTCGGCAGTCCTCGCGGCTCTCGGGCATGTCACGAACGATCGTGGGTCTCGAATTCGGCAGGCAGCTCGTCAGCTCTCCTTTTGCGCGCGTGTCACGTAATGATCGTGAGTCTCGAAGACTCGAACAGAACATGTGACACAATTTTATAACAACATGAGGACACACATTAGGACATTTCAGATTTCTTCTACATCGCATGCTCTCGCATGCTCTCGCGGCGTTATCGCGGCGTCATGCACATTCATGCTGGCGTGGTGTGCGAAAAAAACACGAGTTTGCGCGCGGCGGTTGTGGCAGGCAGTAACTCAAGGACAAAGTTTGGGTTTAGTTCATTTTCGGCTTGTTTTCCTGTGAATAGGAGCAGCCCCTCGCCATGGCGGACTGGCTCAGAGGCGTCGTCGCCGACAAGGTGCTTCACAAAGTCCTCGGCAAATTCGTCTCCGGCATCGACAAGGACGCTCTCGACCTGGACCTGGGCATGGGAGACATCGCGCTGCACTCTCTGGCGCTCAATCTTGAGACGTTTGAGGCGCTCGACCTGCCCTTCCATGTCGCGGGCGGTACGCTCGGCCAGGTGCGGGTCAAGGTGCCGTGGAGAAACATCACCAACGAGCCCACGAAGATTGTCATCGACCGTGTCTACTTGCTGCTTTCGCCCAAGGACGCGAGCCCGGTCTCGGCAGACGCTCGCGAGGCGGCGGCGGCGGCGGCGAAGCGCGAGTTTCTTGAGGGGTGGGAGGCGCAGCAGGAGCGCAAGAGGGAGCAAAAGCAAGGCTTCGGCGCTTACGTGGGCGAGCAGGTCGAAAAGCTCGTTCGCAGCATCCTGCAGAAGCTGCAGGTCTCGATTACGAACGTCCACGTGCGCATACAGCAGGGCGTGGGCGCTGGAGGGGTGGCCGCGGGAGTTTCCGTACGCTCGATCCAAGTGACCGACATGGCGCTCGCCGACGCAGGCAGCGCGCGCCATAGTAGCGACACGCACCTGGCCAGCATGCTCGCCCAACTGGTGCGCAAGTCGGTCCGTATCGAAGGTCTCGCAGTCTACCTCTCGGGCAGCGCATCGGGCGGCGCATCGGGCGGCGCGTCGGGCGGCGCGACGGGCGGCGCGTCGCACACAGACCGCGCGGCGTGGGAGCGGCTGATGGTGCCCATGCTCGAGGCGAGGACCACGCTCCCAGATCACATCTTGCCGCCGCTCGACGTGAAGCTCGAGGTGGAGTTCAACCAAGCTGATGACCTCTGATGACCTCTGATGACCTCTGATGACCTCTGATGACCTCTGATGACCTCTGATGACCTCTGATGACCTCTGATGGCCTCCCTCATCAGGTGGAGTTCGACCCAGCGGGTTCGCTCGACCCGGTGCGTCGTCCATGGCCGAAGCTCGCGCTGCGGGTGGAGGTCGAGGGCACGCTGGCGGTGCGCATGCGACGTGCGCAGCTTGGCTGGCTGCTCGAGCTCGTCGAGACCATCGCGCGCATGGAGCGTCGCCATCGCTTCCTCCGCTGCAGACGACCAGTGGTGCCGCCGCGAGCGAGCAATGCGGCGGCGTGGTGGGCGTACGCGGTGCGCGCGGTCATCTCGAAACGCTCTGATGACCTCTGATGACCTCTGATGACCTCTGATGACCTGTGATGACCTCTGATGACCTCTGATGACCTCTGATGACCTCTGATGACCTCTGATGACCTCTGATGACCTCCGATGGCCTCCCTCATCAGGTGCGCGCGGTCATCTCGAATGCTCGTGAGGATAGCACCGCGGTCACCTGGTATGAGCTGACGCGCCGTCGTGAGCAGCGCCTCGCGTACGTGCGCGCGTACGGCGCCTACTGGCAAAAGGGCTCCGGCGGCGGCCGGGCGGCGGCGCTCGAGGCGCTCGAGTCCAAGATGAGCCTCGAGCTATGCATGCGCTACCGCGAGCTCACGCGGGTCGTGGGGGCGAGCTTGCCTGGGCGCTGGTGGGAGGCGCCGTCGTGGGCGCGAGCGGGCGCCGAGGAGGCGTCGTCGTGGGCGCTCTTGCTCCCGCCGCTCACGGTGGCCAGTGGCGCGGGTGCGGGCGCGCCACCACCGGAGAAGAAGGGCGGCTTTGACTGGTTCGGACTGTTCAAGCCGATTGAGGACGAGGAGGGTGCGGATGGCGGTGGCGCGCGCGGCGCGGGGGCAGCTCAGGGAACTCTGAGCAGCGCCGCCGCTTCGAGCGTTGCTTCGAGCGGCGCCACTGGCGGCGGCTCGGCGAGATACAATCTCGGAGATGGCGGCGGCTCGGCGGCCCTTGACGACGCGTTGCGCCGTCAGGTGCGCGCGCGCTATAGCCTGGGCGAGCGCGCTGAGCTGCCCGAGACGGCGCTCCAGAAGCTGCTCGATGAGATCATCGAGGGCGAAGCGCTGGCAGTGGCCGACCTCGATGGGAAGCCTCTCGCCGCCTTTGCAGACTATGTCCAGACCGAGGTGGCGGCGAGCCTCGGCGCCCTCTCGGCGACGCTGCTCGCGAGCTCCACGAGTGTGCTCGCGGTGGCCGAGATTGTATCTCCGAAGGTGAGCCTCAAGCAGCGCACTTACCGCAAGGGGCTCGGGCTGCAGGCGCGCGTGGGCGCATTACGGCTCATCGACCGGCTCACGCCCTGTGCGCCGCTAGCGTGCGCGCTCACGGGCGAGCGGCGCGGAGGCCAAGACTGGCTGGTCTTGAGCCTCGACACGGAGCCTCTGCATTCGGATGCAGCGATGCACTTACAGGTGGCCATGCAACCGCTGATTACGTCCCTCATCACGTGTGCTCCAGCATGCAACCGCCGCATGCAAGTGCTCACCCCGGCGCCCTCCTCCCCACAGGTGGCCATGCAACCGCTGCATGCGACCCTCAACCCGCGACTGCTCGCCGCGTGCGGTGCGTGGTTCCAGGTGCCCCCCTCCCAGTGGTCCGCCGCCATCGAGCTCGAAAAGGTGACGCGCGGCCTGCTGGTCAATCTCGTGGGCGCGATACGGGAGATTGCCATGCGCACCTGGCGCAATCGGCCGGTGCACCTGGGCGTGTTCATCAGCACGCTGACCGTCTTCTGGGTACAGCCGCCCCCTCTTCGAGCCGATGCGAGCCCTTCTTCTCTGACGAAGTTGACGAGGCCGACGAGGCCGACGAAGCCGCGGTCGGACGCGCTCGCGCTGCATGGGCTGGAATTGCACTGCGAGGGCATCTTGCTCTCTTCGGAGGAGGCGGTTCGGTCCGACGCGGACACCGTGCCGAAGAGATGGAACGACGACGCCGATGCCGGCCTTGTGGGGGGGGCGGCTCCCGTCCACTCGGAACAGGCGTTTGGCCTCTCGCTAAGTGGGCTGCGCCTGAGCTTGCTCCCGGCGGCGCAATGCGTGGCATGGCTGGCGGACCCGGTCGGCGCGGTGGCGTGCGCGACGCCGCTGACTCATCCGCTCAATGCACAGCTCACGCTGGCGGTGCTGCTCCAACCTATGGGCGTGGAGGTGCCGTGGGTTCGTGCGCAACTCGCGATCGATCCGGTGCGGTTGCGAGTGCACGAGGGGTCCCTCGCCGCTCTGACGACGCTCGCGGTGGGCAGCGGCCAAGCCCTTGATCCTGCTGGCGAGGGCGGTATGATGTTGCCGGGCTCTGAGGACGAGACGCCCAACGCGCGCGCGGATGAGCGCGGGCTGGGCGCCGTCGGGGAGACGCCCATGGGTTGGTTCTCAATCCAGCGTAGCCAGGAGGTGCAGGGGCGCGTGGATGCGCAGCTGCTGGGCGACTGCCACGTGTCACTCGAGCTCGGCTACCTCGTGTACGAGATGCAGCAGCGCGAAGGCGAGAGCTCGATCGCGAAGATCAAGCTCAAGGACTATGAGGTGCGGGGTGGGCCGACGCCCGAGTCCTTCCAACTCTGCTCGACTTTCCAAGCCTTAGGGGTGTTCAGCTGCGAGACGTACACGCTGGTGGCCGAGTCGCGCTCGCTCTCGACGCGCTTCCAGTCGGCGTGCGCTGCGATGCAAGCTCTCTCGCGGGCCGAGGCGCCGGTCGTGAAGAAGAAGAAGAAGAAGAAGCCCCGCGCCGCCGATGCTCTCGGCTTCATGGCCGCGGAGCGCCAGAACCGGCTTGTGCTCGACGCGCGTATCGGCGGCTTGTTTGTCGAGCTGCTGCCCGACAGCGTGGGCGGTGGCGCGGCGCGCTCGAGCTCGGCAGCGCTCGTCTCGTGTGCGCTTCGTGAGCTGCGCGCGCACCTCGTGCTTCGGAAGCGCGATGTGCGCTGCGCTGTGCAACTAGAGTCTGCGGACTTGCAGATCGCCGTGCGCGAGCCTCAGCTCGTCTCGACGCCAGCACACCGGCCTCCGACCTCGATCCTCGTGCCACTCATCTACATCGTGCCCTCGGCGGCGGCGGTGGCAGCGCAGAGGCGAGGTGACGCCGGCATGGAGGGCGTGCTGATGTCCTCTGATGTCCTCCGATGTCCTCTGATATCCTTTGTTGCCCTCTTGAGTGCCTCCATCATCAGGCGACACCGACGCCGAAGGCGCGGTCCAGCTCGACCTACTGCTTGCGACCGAGGGCTCGCCAGAGTACCCGTCGGTGGCCGCGCAGCTCAAGCTCACGGCTCAGCTCGGAGGGTTGCGAGTGCACCTGGCGGCCGACTCGCTCTCGGCTGTAGGCGAGCTGATCGTGCGAAGCCGAGGGCTCATCGACCGGGCAGCGGCGGCGGTGGCGCGCTCGGCCGAGTCGCCGCGCACGCCCAAGCCCGCGCCCTCGGTGGCCGCGGCGCTGGGCGCCGCGTCGGGTGCTTCGACCGAGCCGCGGGCGTCGGCTCCAGCTGTGGCCTCTGGGCTCTTGGACGAGAAGCCGTTGAGGAGCCGGGACGACGCCCGGGACGACGCCTCGCTCGCAGCGCCCGCAGCGGCGGACGCCCGGGACGACGCCTCCGCCGCGGCCCACGCTGCGAGCGCCGTGGCGAGCGCCAAGCCCGTCCTGGCGATCGAGGCCTACGTAGGGTACTTGTACGTGGTGCTCCATGAAGAGCCCCCAGCGCACATTGCGGGGCTTGGGCCGATGGGCGCCGCGTTGGGCGCCGCCGTCGCCGGCCTGGCTGACCTGAAGCTCGAGCGGCTCGAAGCGACGCTGCTGCTCGAGCTCGACACGATGCAGATCGACGCGCACGTGCATGGCCTCGGGCTGACGGTGCGCGATGGCCTGGGTAAGGCGCCGCTGGTGGTGATCAGCACGCTGCATAAAGGCGTCCGGGCCGCCGGCGAGGCTGCCAATCCGTCGCCGCCGCCCCGAGAGGTGAGTCTCACCTTGGCCTCGCTCGCCGACCTCTCGGATACCGCCGAGCACCGTGACGGGCGCTGTGCCGAGCACCGACTGGACCGCATGGCGAGCGCCGTGTCGAGCGCCTCCTCACGGCAAGGGAGCGAGCTCGCGGCGAGATCGACGCGCTCGCTGCAGCGCCAAGAGAGCATCGCCAGTGCGCAGAGCGAGGTGGGCGCGGACGTGCCGACAGTCACCTTCTCCCTCGCGGGGGTGGCGCCCGGTGATGAGCCAGTCGATGATGCGTACGGATATGAGGACGGGGGGGCGGAGGACGTGGAGGAGCTCTCTCTCCTTGAGAACGTTGGCGAAGCTTCGGAGCTGCGCGGAGATGCGTCCGAGCTGCGCGGAGATGCGTCCGAGCTGCGCGGAGATGCGTCCAAGCACAAGCTGCTCACGTTTGCGATGAGCCTGTGGGACGAGAAGAGCGAGCGCCATCCCGGGTACGACTCGGAGATCTCGCTCGAGCTCGCGCCTGATTGCCTCCCTCATTGCATGCTGATTGCCTCCCTCATCAGGTACGACTCGGAGATCTCGCTCGAGCTCGCGCCCACGCGTATCTTTGGTCCGTTGCCCGTGGTGCGCCGGCTGCAACTCTGCTTCATGAAGGTCCTCGACGCATTGACCAAAGGGCTCCTTGACAGGCTCGGTGAGCAGGCGGCGGTGGCCGCATCGGCGCTGGCGGCCGAGGGGTTGCGTCAGGTGGCCGCGGAGCAAAAGGGGTCCGGCGCCAAGCTCCGCATCATGGCGCACGGCCCACTCATCATCCTGCCGTCGGCGACGGTGCCCGGCACAGCGCTCGTCGTGCGAATGGCCGACATCCTCTTCACGAACGCCTCCGACGGCGCGGTCCACCTCGAGCGCGCCCGCGCCGCCTCGGCCTCGGGCCTCGGGCCTCGGGCCTCGGGCCGGCCAGCAGCGGCCTTCGAGCGGCTGCGCGTCTCCCTCGAGAAGACGTCCATCTTCGTCGCGTCGTCGTTGAGCGATCTCGAGCGCCATCTCGACGAGGAGATCGCGCTGGAGGCGAGCGGCCCGCAGCCGCACTGGCTCGTGCACGACCTCAAAGTGACTCTCCTGCTCGAGAAGCAAATGATCGGCGGCGGCGGCGACGACGGCGCAGCCAGCGGCGCGGCGCAGGGAGCCGAGCCGTTGGTTGAGCTCACCCTCGGGCTCGAGCTCTCGGAGATACAAATCTCGATTGCGACCTCGGAGTGCGCCTTCGCCTCGCTCCTGGCACAAGAGGCCATGGCCGTCTTCGTGGACGCAGAGCCCCACACCGACGAAACCGACAGGGCCGACCAGCTCGAGCGCGCCTCGACCCATATTAGGAACGATCCGCTCGGGACGGCGCCGACGAGCGAGGCGGCGGGAGGTGGCGGTGCCCGGGACGGCGCGACCGAAGCGGAGCAGCTCGACGACGACGACGACGACGCGGAGGCAGGGAGCGCGGCGGTCGGTGGGAAGCCGAGTGGCCGTTACGTCGGCAGCCGCAGCGGGCCGAGGGCGCCCACGACGGCGCCCCCGAGCACCGATCCGAGCTTGGGGGTCACGAAGATGGTCTTCAACGGCAAGATCGAGTGCGCTGGTGGTGTGCAGCTGGAGCTGATCGACGACTCGCAGGGCAGCTTGATGCCCATCCTCGAGCTCGGAGTCGATGAGGTCGCGGGCAGCTGGACGCTCGTCAACGACATGGTCAACGGCGAGGTGGTCGCGCTCAAGGACGCCATCGTGCAACTCACGTTCGGAGCTCACGCCTCCCTGCTCAATACGAGCCACGGTGAGTGGGAACCTCTGATGGCCTCTGATTGCCTCCCTCATTGCATGCAAGTGAGTCTGCTCAACACGAGCCACGGTGAGTGGGAACCTCTGATGGCCTCTGATGGCCTCTGATGGCCTCTGATGGCCGCTGATGGCCTCTGATGGCCTCTGATGGCCTCTGATGGGCCTCTGATGGGCCTCTGATGGGCCTCTGATGGGCCTCTGATGGGCCTCTGATGGCCTCCCTCATTGCGGGCAGGAGAGTGGGAGCCCGTCCTAGAGCCTTGGCACATCGGGCTCCAGGTCAGCAAGCTGCAGGCAGTGGCCGAGGAGCTCGACGAGGAGGCGGCGCTCGCGACGGCGCCTGCGCCTAATAAGGGTGCCTCGGGCAAGCCGCCCACGACGGCGCCGGTACGTTCCGCCCCGAAAGTGCTCGACGAGTTCCATATTAGGATCGGCTCTAAGGAGTCGTTGGAGCTCAACTTGTCACCCGCGTTCATGAGCTCCGCGCATGCACTGCTACATGTCGTCACGGTCGCGTTGGAGGCGACGAGTGCGCAGAGCGAGGCAGCACTCCTCGCACTTCGTCGCTCGATGGGCACCGTCACGGCCAACAGCGTCGCCGTGCGCAACTGCACCGAGCTACCGATGGCCATCGCCATGTCGTCACGGGCCTTCGAGGCGCCGCGCGCCATCGCACCGGGCGCTGAGGTGACCCTGGTCGACGAAGGGGTGCCGGCGTACGAGGCCTTTAGTCAGCGCTCAAGCCTGTTCGCCGAGACGACCGAGAATCTCGACTTTGTGTACGCGGCGCTGCCCTTGATTACCATTGATTACCATTGATTACCATTGATTACCATTGATTACCATTGATTACCATTGATTACCATTGATTACCATTAATTACCATGGATTGCCTCGACTTTGTGTACGCGGCGCGCCACAATCAACTGGAGCCCTTCATCGAGCATGCAAGTGCTCACCACGGCGCCCTCTCCCCACAGGTACGCGGCGCGCTACAATCAACTGGAGCTCTTCATCGAGCTGCTCGAACGCCATGCAAACCTGAACTCGTACGACGCCAAGCGGCGCACCGCGTTGCACGCGGCGGTCAAGCACCGTCATCATACGATCGTGCGATTGCTGCTGCGCGCCGGCGCGTCGGTCAACGTGCCAACGCTCGATGGCGCGATGACGACGCCGCTCCACCTTGCCGCCATGTCGGGCAACCTGGAGATGGCGCGATTGCTGCTCGAGGCACACGCAGACCCCGCCCTCACCAACTCGGATGGCGAGAACACGGCGGGCGTGGCGGCAGGACACGTCGAGGTCCAACGGCTCCTGTACGCGCCGCCGCCCGCGCTTCGTCAGGGAGCTGCATGCGAGTGCTCACCACGGCGCCCTGTCTGTCACCGCCGCCGCCCGCGCTTCGTCAGGGAGCTGCATGCGAGTGCTCACCACGGCGCCCTGTCTGTCACCGCCGCCGCCCGCGCTTCGTCAGGGAGCTGCATGCGAGTGCTCACCACGGCGCCCTCTCTCCTCCCCACAGGTACATGCATCTCGCCGATGAGGCCAAGGGCTCGGGAGTCCGATTTCCGTCTGCGGCGCTCGTCGTGGCGGCGGCGCGCGGCGACCTTGCCACCGCCCAACGGCTACTTCGCGTGCGTCTGATTGCGTCTGATTGCGTCTGAGTGCGTCTGATTGCCACCGCCCAACGGCTGCTTCGCGTGCGTGTGATTGCGTCTGAGTGCGCCTGAGTGCGTCTGATTGCGTCTGATTGCGATGCATGCAGGTGCGCGCCGAGCCAAACTCGTCTGATTGCGTCTGATTGCGTCTGATTGCGATGCATGCAGGTGCGCGCCGAGCCAAACTCGACCGATGGCTCGCATACGGCGCTCTGCCGCGCGTGTGAGAACCAGAGGTACGAGCTCGTCACGATCCTTCTCGAGCACGGCGCTCGGGCCAGCGACATCGCGCCGAGCGGCACCACCGCGCTGCACTGCGCGGCCCGCGCGGGCCCCAAGCGGCTCGTCACGCATCTCATCGAGGCGAAGGCAGACCCGTTGCGCGCGCACACGGCCGAGGGCACCCTGCCCGTCGAGATGGTCAATTGGCGACTGGGCGTCGGCACGAGCGAAGCGACGGCGGTGCACGAGGTGCTGTGCAGCGCGTCCCTCAGCAAGGCCGAGTGCTCGGGGTTTCTGACGAAGCTGGGCGGCGAGCGGCTGAGCTGGAAGCGGCGCTTCTGCATCGTGCCGACGGCCAAGTCTGACGAACTCCAGCTGCGCTACTTCGCGGACGAGAAGCTCACTAGCCTGTACGGCGCCATCGACCTGCGCCAACTGCTGCCGAGCGCGATCCGAACGCCCTCGCATAGCGAGATGGTCGCGCGTGGGCAGCCGGCGGACGTGCCGCGCTCGTTTGACATCATCGCCTCTGGGCGCGTGTACGTCTTCAAGGCGGACTCGAAGGCCATGTGCGACCATTGGGTGGCGCGACTCCAGATCCTCTTGGGCCACGCCGCGGCTGTGGCGTTCGATGCGATGTCGGTGGTGAGCGAAGCGTCGACGCCGTCGCGAGCCCCTGGGCGCCGTCCCGAGCCCTTCGACTCCGTCTCCAGCGCCGTGTCGAGCGCCTCGCTGCGGAGCCACGCCGCGAGCGCGGCCGCGAGCGCGAGCGGTGGCGCCGCGCCGAGCGCGAGCTTCACACGCCAAGGAGGGATCAAGGAGGGCGGCCGCTCCTTGATGAGGAAGATCATGAACCGCGTGACCGACACCGAGCCCGTGCACGAGGGGCAGCACACCTCGCACGGCGTGACGGCCGTTGGATCGGACGAGGTGGAAGCGGCGGACGCGGACGAGGGGGCGCACTCGACGTCACTCACCCTCTTCGTGGGCGAGGCCGCAGCGCAGGCCACTTCTGAGGACGCTCAAGCTTCTGTCGGGCAGGCGGCTGGCGAGGTGGGCCTCCTCTGCTTCGACCGCACTGCAGCCCCTGCCTTGCATGCATGTGCTCACCACGGCGCCCCGTCCCTTCCCCACAGGCGGGCCTACTCTGCTTCGAACCTTTGGAGGGGCTACGCGTCCACGCACTGCACACGTCGCTGCACCTGCTCCAGCCCATCGCGACCACCAAGATGAAGCGCGGCGCCAAGCGTGGCTCAGCGCTGGGGGTCGTCGTCGAAGTCGCGCTGCTCAATGGCGTGCGCACTATGTCCATTCGATCGGCAGTCAGCCTGCTCAATGGCACCGAGGTGCCAGTCGAGATGGCGGCGCGCGCGCGACGCTCGCCCAGCATGCAAGTGCTCACCACGGCGCCCCACCCTTCCCCTTTTCCACAGGTGCCAGTCGAGATGTCGGCGCCGCAGCCGCAGTCGGCCGCGCTCGCCGAGCTGTCGACGTATTGCGTCGCCCCGAACTGCGCGCAGGCCGTGCCGCTGCTCTTGACGAGCCGCGGCGCGGAGGCAGCGATCTGGTCGATCCGACTGCGCCCTATGCCGGGAGGTCCAGGCGCGACTGAGGTGCACTGCCGCCACGCTGCCCCCAAGGATGCTGAGCATGCAAGTGCTCACCACGGCGCCTTGCTCCCTGGTCCACAGGTGCATGCCGCCACGCTGCTCCCGCCCACGCTCTTCTCGCGCGACATGTCGGTCACCTCCGTCGACGACGCATTGCTCGTGTGTCCGCCCATCGAGCGCACCGGCTCGCCCTGGGCGGCGTGCGTCGTCATCGGGTACGAGTACGAGAGTGTCGGCACGCACCGCGCAGATGCGCCGGGGGCGCGCAAGGGCGCAGGGGGGGGCGTGTTCAAAAAGGGCAAGGCGGGCAGCGCCGGCTCACGCGGGCGCGGCGCCGACGGCCGGCTCCGGCAGCAGAGCGTCGAGATTGTGCGCAGATTCCGACTTCCCGCCACCGAGCTGCTGCTGCACCAATGGAGCTGTGTCGTGCCGATCGTCGGTGGCTCACAGCGCGGCAAGCTGTGCCTCACCACGCACTTCTTCTGCTGGTATACGCTGCACGGAGTGCACCACGACGGCGTGCTGCTGGCGAGCAAGGTGGCTCGGGTGGCCGCGCAGTCGGGAGTGCTCAACGGCTCGGATGGGCTCGAGTTGCATCTCGGCCATCTCGGGGTCCGACTTGCCTTTTCGGGCTTTGAGTACCGCGACGAGTCGTTACGTCAGATCCAGGCCTGGCATGCCAGGACGCGTGAGGACCTGAGCACGGAGGGTGCAGCCGCGTGGCTCCCGCACTCGCTGCGCCTCGTGCCGCCGATGAGCGTCTCCAATCTGCTGCCGTGCGCCCTCCGGCTGACGATCCGCGCACTGCCGTTGAGCTCGGCGAAGGCGAACGAGCTCGGGTGGCCCGTCCTCCCGAGCGTGATGTACGGCGATGCGAGCGCCGTACCGGGCGCGCCCGGGGGGCCGCCACCGGTTGAGATGCGACTCGAGCCGGGCAAGAGTGCGTGCTCGCACGACGTGTGCGTGCTCGGGCCGATTGAGATTGCCATCGAGATCGGCGCCGCTGACGAGACATGCAGCGGCGTGCTGCAGCTCGCCCGGCCTCACGACCGTCTCAAGGAGAGCCACATCGTGACACTCAGCTCGAGCAAGCCGCGGCCCGCGGGCGGCCAGACGCTGCGGCTGCAGTGCCGGCTCAAGCCAACCTCACGCGCGGGCAGCGTCGAGCTCGCCGTGTACACGCTCCATGCCATCCTGAACCGCTCGTCGCTGCCGTTGCGCCTGTACGACACGGCGCTCCGTGCGGACCCTTTGCCCGTCGTCGAGGCGCCCGCGATGGCGCTCGAAGGGATCCCATTCTCGCTCGAGGAGGGGCGGGTGCTCGAGACGGCGCTGGCGGCGGCGCGCGGCCGCTCGGGCGGCTCGTGCCGCATCGGGGTGGGATCGGACACGGATGTGATCACCGGTATGGTCGACTACACAGAGCGCATCTCTGATGGACGGCTGAGCAAGGCCTTCTCGATCAGCGTGACGGGCAACGAAGGCGAGCTCGAGGTGAGCACGGGAAAAGGTCAGCGCGCGGAGCTCGTCGTGTCGGTCAATGCGGCCAAGGGCGCCGCCGCCGCTCTGGGCACTTGTGTGGTGGAGGTGCACGATCGGTTCATGATCCATAACCGGACGCTGCAGCACATCGAGCTGATGCAGTGGGCGGGCGACGCATCGAGCACGGCCGCGGAGATCAAGCAGGCGATCACCGGCGCGGCGCGCGAAGCACGCGAAGCGATGCGGGAGAAGCTCGGCTTCGTCAAGAGCGACAGCCAAGCTTCGGCCGCGAGCGTCTACGAGCTGCCGCCCGGTGGGCAAGCGCCCATCAAATGGCATTCGGGCGACGAAGGTCGTCGCTTCGTCGCGTTGCGGAGTAGCAAGGGCTTTCGGATGTATGACTGGTGCGCGCGAGCCCAGCTCGTCCTCGTGCATGCAAGTGCTCACCACGGCGCCCCCCCACCCTCTTCCCCACAGGTGCGAGGCCGAGCGCATGCGTTCCGAGCTCGAGCATGCAAGTGCTCACCACGGCGCCCCCCCACCCTCTTCCCCACAGGTGCGAGCCTTTCTCCCCCGTGAGCACGGGCGAGATCATCCTCAAGTGCCGCGCGCTCAATGACGCGACGGGCGCCTCGGGCGGCAGCGCTCGGCAGGACGGCAGTGCGCCCCTCTACCTGCGCCTCAACGTGTCCATGGTCGGACCACGCCGTCTGATTGCGCCTGAGTGCGTCTGATTGCGTCTGATTGCGTCTGATTGCGTCTGATTGCGTCTGATTGCGATGCATGCAGGTCGGTCCACGCCGGCTCCTGGTCCTCCGTCCCGCGCTCAACGTGCAGGGGCAGCTGCGCCTGCCGTACCGCGTGACGAATCGGACGCCGTATCTGCTCGCCTTTTGCCAGCGCGGCTCGGAGCAGCTGCAGGAGCACTGGGACCTGCTCGGTGCGGGCGAGGCATGCGAGTACACGTGGGACCGTCCGGGGGGCGACAGATGCCTCGCGGTCCTCGCGCGCGACGCGGCAGGGGCGTGGCACGGCGAGGCCAGCGTCACGTCCGCCGCCACGTGTGCGCCGTACTCGATTGAGAAGATCTCGGAGAAGCTCGCGCCGCTCAAGATCGTCAAGAGCCGTGCGCTTGGCGGCGCCGATGCGGTCGCACGCACGAAGAGCTATGGCGCTGCTCAACACGGCGCTGCTGGGGTCGAAGCCGCAGGAAGCATGAGGGTCAGCGCCGGTGCCGCGGCGGATAAAGTGCTTGGCAGCGCCGGTGCCGCGGCGGATAAAGTGCTTGGCAGCGCCGGTGCCGCGGCGGATAAAGTGCTCGGCAGCGCCGGTGCCGCGGCGGATAAAGTGCTTGGCAGCGCCGGTGCCGCGGCCGGCAGCGTGCTAGGCGACGCACGTGCTGCGGCCGGGAGCGTCCTCGGCAGCGCCAAGGCGGCGGCCGGCAACGTGCTCGACAGCGGCATGGGCGCGGCAGGCAACGTCCTCGAGCGCGCGGGCTCCGCGACGGGCAGCGTGCTGGGACGGGAGGGCTCCGCCAAGGAGGTCCTGGTCACACCGTCGGACAAGCTGTTCACACCGTCGGACAAGCCATCGCCAGTGGAACGGTACCAATCTGCTAAGGAACTCCTGGCGGCCACTTCGCCGCCCCCCGACGAGACGGTCCTTCTGAGCGCGAGCTGCCTGCTCTGGGCGGGTGGCCAGTGCTGGGCCAAGGGCTGGCTCTGTGTCACGCAGAGCTCGCTCACGTTCCTGGCGTTTTCAGAGGCCCAGATGGCGGCAGCGCTCGCGGCCAATAGCGTCGCCGCCAAGGCGGCCCGCGAAGGGCCAGGTTCGTCAGGTTCGTCAGGTTCGTCCAAAAAGGCGAGCGCGGCCGACGCGACCGGCGCGGAGGCGCCGCTGCCCATCAGTGCGCTCCCGCTGCCGCTCGGGTCGATCCTCTCCATCAGCCCGGGCGTGCGGCCCGGACAGCTGCTGATCAAAGTGCGCGCTCCCGTCAGGGCCTCGGACGAGGGGGGCGGTGGTGCAGGGGAGGATGGCGGCGGCCGCGGCGCAGGAGGCGGCGTCGGCGTCGGTGGCGGCAGCAGTGGGGAAGTCAAGGGCAGCAGTGGGGTAGTCGAGCAAGCCATCGTGCTGGGCTCGCTGCGCACGGCGCAGAAGACGTTGCAGCGGCTGCTCGCGCTCATCGGCTCCCATCGCGCTGCCCAAACTGCCGTCGCAGCGATGGCCCGGGTGCGTCTGCAGATGGCGTCCGCCGCACGGGATCGACTCGCGCACGGGATCAAGGGGGTGCTCCAGAAAGTCAAGAGCCGGGCCCGTGAGGAGGGCGTCGTGGCGGGCGGCTCGGCGCCGACCGTGCAGACTCCTTCAGAGGGTCGTCCCGATGAGGAGAGAGCGCCCACCACGACGCGCGTGGATCGGCGCGCGGGCGTCGTCGTGGTGGGCGCGGGCTTGGACGTCTGTAACGGCTTCTACCGGTACGTGCCCGAGCGCGCGCGCTCAGCGGTGCTCAAGGCCCTCGCCTCCGGCAAGCCCCTCTTCCGCAACGCCGACGGCGCGTGCATTCACTGGAGCGACACCGACTGGACGCGCAAGAAGGGCTACCCCGCGGGCGTGGGTTGTTGGGGCGTGGGGTATGACGACCATCATCGGTACATGGCGCGCGGCGACTCGCTACTGCCGCCCGAGACCGGCTGGGTCGTGCGCTATGGGACCGCCGCCAGCGGGCCGCTCGGCGTCGCACCGGCACCGACCCTCGACCTTGCGCGTATGGTCGAGCTGCGTCTCGCATGGGCGAATGGTCGAGCGGACTCGCTCATCCAGGCTCAATCAGACGAGGGGTGCGCTCGCTGCTCCTCCAAATATCCCGTGACGGCCACTGATTGCCACTGATTGCCACTAATGGCCACTGATGGCCACTGATGGCCACTGATGGCCACCGATGGCCACTGATGGCCACTGATGGCCACTGATGGCCACTGATTGCCTATGATTGCAACTGATTGCCACTGATGGCTCCTCCAAAATGTCCCGTGATGGCCTGCCTGATGACCTCTCTCATCAGGTACGCTCTACTCATCCAGAAGACTCATCGCGCGCGCCTTGCACGCCGCAAGCTCGCGGAGGCTGTGCGCCTCGCCAAGCAGCCAGCGAGCGCCGTGGCGAGCGCGACAGCGGCGGAGGCGGCGGCGGCGGCTCTCGCTGGAGGAGGCGCCGCCGCCGCCGCCGCCGCCGCCGCCGCCGCCGCCGCCTCGGCCGCCGGCACCGGATGGGGATCTGCACTTGCTGATGGCGGCGGCCCCGGCACGCTCGGCCTGCCGCCCCCAGGGGGCGGTCGGCTGAGCGTGGCGCAGATCGCTTGGGTGCGCACGTCCCCCGGCCCACCAGGGGTGTCGCCGAAGAAGGAGTCGGAACTCACCCAGACCCTCACGTTCACGCTGCATGAGGTGCTGCTCCGCGCGCGCGATCGAGTCGAACCCGGGTCGGCATGCAAGTGCTCACCACGGCGCCGCCACCCCTTCCCCACAGGTGCTCCGCGCGGGCCCGGTGAACCAGGCGGTCGAATTGCTGCGTGCGCGCGCCAACCCGTGCGCGCACGACATGCGCGGGCATGCAGCGCTGCACATCGTGTGCCAAATGGATCGGGGCTCCATCTCGAGAGCGCTGCTCGCCGAGCTCCTCGCGGCTGGGGCGGACGTCGAGCAACCGACCGCCGATCGGTGGCGACTTCGCCCGTTGCACCTCGCCGCGCGCACCCAAGGGATGAGCGTGCTCCGTGCGCTGCTCGCCTTTGGCGCATCCCCACTCGCCACCAGCGCCGATGGAAAGCGAGCTTCGGCCAAAGCCTCGAGTCAAGGCACGAAGGCCGAGCTGCGCGCGTACGAGGCGACGTGGGAGGCATCGGCCGGCCCTCTCGTCGCACGCCCCGCTCTCGTGGCGGCGATCGAGCACGGCCAGCGGCTGATGCGCGTGCGTGAGCTGCTGACGAAACGCACCTCGCCCAATTCCACAGACAGGCGCGGGCTCGGCGCCGTGCACGTGGCATGTGCATGCGCCGACGCGACGAGCCTTGGCATGCTGCTCAAGGCGAGCGCCGACCCAAATCGGGCAGCGCGGGACGGGAGTGGCCGACTGCCGCTCCATTTTGCCGCCGAGGCAGCGCACCCACGTTGCGTGCGTCTGCTGCTCGCGGCACGCGCCGACGTGGGCGCGCACGACGAGGCGCATCGCCTGCCCCTCGACTATTGCCAGCCGGGCGACGACACGACGCGCGCGCTCCTCATGCGCTGCCTCCTCGACGCGCCCGGTGCCGCCAGCCACGGAGGCAAGGGGGCGCCCAAGACGGCGCGCGCAAAGCTCATCGGCGGGAAGCTCGCGCCCGACACGGCGCCCGAGCCGGCGCGCCACCTGCAGCCTCGCCTGTTCTCGCACGGGCCGGTGCGGGAACTGATCTTCGAGCCCCAGAGCGCGCGCGCGGACGGCTTTGGCGGCGCCGGCCGGTCGACTGCCGACTCCGACGCGCCGACGCTCAAGCTCTTCGCCAGCTTCCAGAAGCTCGGGGTACGCGTGGCATGCTGATGGCCATCGAGGGCGCGCTGATTGGCATCGAGGCCGCGCTGATTGGCATCGAGGCCGCGCTGATTGGCATCGAGGGCGCGCTGATGACGGCCTCCTTGATTGCGTACTGACGGTCGCCTCCTTGATGGCTCCCCTCATCAGTGACGGTCGCCTCCTTGATGGCTCCCCTCATCAGGTGACGCTGGTGGACGAAGAGCCCGCAGAAGTGCTGCACCTGGGGGTGGAGGGGCTGCGCCTCGAGGCGGCGCTCTCGAGCCGCGAGCAATCCTTCCAGCTCATCTGTGAGCACGGGCTGCTCGACGCATGCGTGCGGACCCAGCCCCGCATGCAAGTGCTCACTACGGCTCTCCCGCTCCTCCACAGGTGAGCACGTGCAGCTCGACTCATGCGTGCGGACCCATGTCGGGTTTGAGGTCATGATCGCGCCCACGCCGGCGCGCGGACCGTCCGACGGGAGCGCGCCCGAGACGGCGCGGCCCGAGGCGCTCTACCTCACCCTGACGCAGGACCCGCGCTGGGCCCCCGTCACGTACCTCTCGTACCTCGGCGTGGCCATCCAGCCGCTCTCGCTGCGCGTCGAGCAGAACACCGTATGCCGCCTGATTCGGCTCGTCGATACTCTGAATAGGGAGTGGCAACGGCTCGAGGCAAGGCTCCAGCCCTTACAGGTAAGGCTCCAGCCGTTACAGCCGTTACAGGCAAAGCTCCAGCCGTTACAGCCGTTACAGGCAAGGCTCCAGCCGTTACCGGTCACGCTGATGGCCGCTGATGACCTGCCTGGCATGCAAGTGCTCACCCCAGTGCATGCTCCCCACTCCATCTATGACAGGTCAAGCTGCAGGCGGCGCAGGCAGGCGGCGCAGGTCAAGCTGGCTCGGGCGCTTCAGACGGCGCGCCCGCCGCCATCACGCCCACCGCCGCGTCCGACGCAGGTCAAGCTGGCTCAGACGCGGCGGACGCCGCAGCCGCGTTGGCGACCGCGCTGGCGGCGGAAGCGATGAGTGGGGGCGGGCGTGGCCCCTCGCCAGGCCGCGCGCCCGAACCCGCAGAGGCGCTGCTGACTCTACCGGCCGCGTCGACGGCAAAGGACCTCGACGAGGGCGGCGCCGAGGGCGAGGAGCCGCAGCGGCAAGAGATCTACCTCGTCGAGCTCCACTTCGAGCCTGTGGTCCTGCACGTGAACATCTCGATCCAGGCGCTCTGTGACGAGCCCGACCTGCAAGAATTCCACCCCACCAATAAGCTCTCGGGCGCGGTGCGACAGCTGACGGCGCTGCAGGACGTGACCCTCCTTCTCGAAGGGGTCGAGTACAAGGATGTGTCCGAGGAGCTGGCCAACCTGCAGGAGCGCCTCGTGCGAAAGTATGTGGGCGAGGTGCTCCTGCAGGTGCTCAAGCTCATTGGCTCCCTAGAGCTCATCGGTAATCCGCTGGCGATGCTCTCGGACATCAGCGGCGGCGTCAAGACCTTCATCCGCGAGCCACAGCGGGGCGCCCTCAAATCCCCCACAGCCTTTGCCAAGGGCGTCGGCCGCGGTACGGCAGGGCTGGTGGGCGGCGTGGTGGGCGGCGTGGGCTCGGGCATCGCCTCGGGCATCTCCGCCGCCTCCAAGGTGGGCATGCTCGTCACAGTCGAGATGGCCATGGATCAAACCTACGCTCACCGGCGCATGCTCGCACAGCAGCAGCGTGCCTCTTCGATCCGGGCGGGCGTCGTGATGGGCGTCGAGGCGCTCCGGGATGGCGTGTGGTCGGGCGTCACGGGGCTCATCCAGAAGCCCGTGCAGGGTGCGATGAGCGGCGGTGCGGCGGGAGCGGTCGGCGGACTCGGCAAAGGCGTCGTCGGCCTCTTCGCAAAGCCTTTGTCTGGTATGGCCGGCCTCGCCAATAAGGTGACCGAGGGCATCGGCTCGGAAGCGAAGAAGTTGACGAATCTCACGGCGAGCGAGGTCGGCATGCAAGGCCTGCTCCGTCTCCGCCAGCCTCGCGACCTGTACGACGGCGTGCTGCGCATCTACCCTCGAGAGCCGCCACTCGTGCTGAGCGAGGCCGATCGGGTCGCGCTGCTCCAGGGCAAGTTCCCGCCCTCGCTCTCGCTCACCTCAGACGGAGCTGGCGCAAACTCGTCGCGCTCCGAAGGGGCCGCTACGCCCGCGCGGCGCGATGCGGCACCATCAACAACAACGCCGCCGCCACCACCGCCAAACCCACCGCCGCCGCCACCACCACCACCGCCGCCGCCACCACCACCACCGCCTCCACCACCGATCCGGTAGCGAGCGCCGCGCCCACACTCTCGATACAGTGGGGGACTTCTCCCTAGATTCGCCGAGCAGGTAGCGACTGTGTGTTTCATGATTGACATTGTGGTCATGTCACATGTGCGGTGACCGGTGTGCTGATGTGCTGTCCTGCGATGAAGCATGAACCGCTTCGTTTCGGTGCGTTTCGAGCTTTCGTCGACACCCGGAAGTGCGTCACATAATCAGTCCTCAGTCGCGTCACCGACACGTGGTCACCGAGCGTCCGACGCATTCTGCTCGCTGGTCTCTGGACTCTCACTCTGCTGTCGAGTCCGGCACACTCGACGAGGACTGCTCACGTCGGGTCGCTGCACACTGGTCTTACCGCAGTCCGCACGTACAAATAGACGTCACAGTACAACCGGCGCGCTTAACCGTACACGGACTGTGCGACAGTACAACTTTCTCTCCCCCGCAGCCCCGGGCTCCGGCCTCCACCTTACCGCGCCGCTGGGGCACCGCCTCACCCTGCCCACAACGGCCATGCGACGGGCGGACACATGTGACACCACACAGCTTGCAGGCACGCACGCCGCACAGCCGCCGCGCACAGGGACCTATTCAAGTCTGCTGAGTGCTATGGCCTGTGGGTCCAGGGTCGGCTCCGTCGGCGCCGTCTCGAGCCTTCCTCGATCAGGAGCATTCTTGTTAGGGCATTGGTTTCGAAGCAAACGAGGTGCTGAACGTGGGCAGGATGGCCGCCGGCTCGACGACCAAGGTGAACTCGTGCGAGCGGCGAGACCAAAAGTCGCGGTATGGGTGCTCTGGGTACGCGGCGCGCGAGGCTGCCCGCGGCGACGCGCTCAGCTGCTCGAGATGCATCAGACTGCTCGGTGTGCTGCGTGGGCGCTCAGGCAGCTCCCCCATGAGCGCCAAGGACGGCGGCGAGCTTAGGCGTTGGGAAGAGCGCGATAGGGGGCGATGCGGGCTCAATTCGGCCGGAGACATAGGCTCGATACGGGCCATGGAATGTCTCCGATCTCTGTGTGGGCTGAGAGGCGCCGGCGATGGGCTGCGACGAGGCGCCGGCTCCATCGTCAGGTTCGGCCCATGTGGCGGCGAGGGCGGCCGAGGCTCACAGTCGTACCAGATCGGCTCCACCAGCTGCGCCTTGCGCTCCCACACTTGAACCGCACGCGCGGTTGTCGGGATGGCAAAGTCGGGGAGCCCGAGATGATCCCACGAGTACTCACGAGCGCAGTAGGACGACATCGAGGTCATGGACGACATGGAGTTCAGAAGCAGGGGATTCATGTGCAGCCCATGTGAATCGCACCCCTTGCGGCCCCTCGGGCTTCCAGCGCGGAGCTTGGCCTTGCCCGGGGCCCCACTAGTCGGCAGCTCAGGGCTTGCTGTGCGTGCATTCCGAAGCCTGACCGAATGTGCCTCGATGGCGGCGGCATTCGCTTTCTCCGCCGATCGCATTGAATATTTTGAGCTCGGGCGGGGCAAGTCGGTGGCCACTGTGGCTGGTGATGCTTTCAGCACCTCGCAAAAGATTCTGTCCTCGAGCAGCTTGCCGTGCAAAGCCTGCGCTCGGCTGGTCTGCTTCTCAAAAGGCGATTGAGCGCACAGCGGCTTTGGAGCCGTCTTGGGGCTCTTGTTCAAAGTCTCCACTGTGCTGACAGCCGCCGGGATGGGCTCGTTGTGGCTGGCCGGCTGCGGCAGCTGTGGTGGCGAAGTCAAATCTGGCTGCTCTGCTGGTAACCGCTTCTTCGGCTTGTGCTGGGTCGTGGGACTGTCAGGAGTCGGGGACAGAGTCGCGCGACGCTTTTCGATCTCGCTGATGATCATGTGTAGAGGACGCGCGATCATCGCACTCCAAAGGACCGGAGCTTGGCGAGCGGAAGCACGACGCACCTCTGGGGGTGGTCGGCACGCTAGTGCCGCTGATTCATTCCGTTCCGAAACTTGCGAAAGGGTCAGTTGAAACTTGGGACTGTGCTTCGCGCGGCGATCGTACGTCGGAAAATCTGAAAAGGCTCTGGGGCAACGGTTCAAAAACACCGGGGGGAGCTGATTTTGAAGATGTGCAGGAGCGTAAACAGAAAGTGCTGTCTCGGAATTTCGGAATCTGAAATTCTTAATTGTCTTTCAAGTTCGAAATCGCAGGGCAAGGCGCGGAATCTGGATTCTGGATGGCCCGCGCCGGTTCTTGTCAGCATTCTAAAATCCGGGGCGAGGCGCGGAATCTGGATTCTGGAATGCCCGCGCCGGGTCTTGGAATCTGTTCAACCCACTGTCCCTCTCGGGTCTCGCAGACTCGCACTCGCAAGCTTTTTGCATGCGCTGCCGCTCCGCGCTCGTGCTCCTCGTTGCGATGCAGCTCCTTAGCACCGCCATTTTGAATTTTGACTTGACTTGACTTGACTTGACTCCTTTGAACTTACATGTTCCTGTACGCTTCGAAGTGACGAAGTCCATGTTCGCGACTTCGCTTGCGCAATGACTAATAAGAGCATCCGGGAAGCGGCGGTCGCCTGGCTCGACGCCGCGGCCCCCGGCTATTGCTCACCAACAGATCACCCGCCGTCGGGTGACTGCCGCACCGGCCAAAAGGGCAGTTTTGCACTCAAGAACAGAACATCAAAGATCAGCTGGTTAGATGCCGTCGAGGAGTGCATTTTCTACTGCCTCGGGTGTGAGCGCTGCACGTTCATGACAGTAGCCATCCTGTCTGAGGGTTTATGGGCGCCAGACTGTAGCTGGTACGATGCTGCTGGCTGCAGTCGGCCAAAGGAGGACGGCGTGCCCGTGGGCAGCTTCTTCCATGGGCTTGTGCCTCGTGGCCTTCCTCCGCCAGCACCTGCACCGCGAAGGGCGCGGCTCGAAGTTCCACTGTCGCGCATCAACCGTTCTGTGGCGATACAACTCAGCGGCCACTTGATGCATTGCAACTACGCGTCGGTGGCGTTGCACTTGCGCGCATGCCGCGCACGCTTTGTGCAGTGCGAGCTGTTCGTGCACACGTGGAGCACGATGGCGCCGAAGACGATACACTGGAGTAACACCTTCCGCAAGGGCGCGAGCACCTCGAGCGCGGTGTGCGTCGCGAAGCTACGTGAGGAGTTACAGCCAGCGGAGGTGCTTGTCGAGGAGCAGGGCGTGCCATTTGCGGACGACTCCCTAGCACCCGACGGCGCGAACTTCACCGAGCGTCACGTGTTAGGCTGGGGTCCTGGGCGCTACTTTGGTTACATGCAGGCGCTGCACGGGATGGGGCAGTCCAGCATGCTGCGACGCAAGTTCGAGGCGCGCACGTCCGCCGAGCACACAGTGGCCGTGCGCATCCGACCCGACGATCGCACGAAGTCAGGCTACTCGGGTCTGTCGGCAGACGAGATGTCGATGCTCTGGGCTTGTATACAAGCCAAGGAACGAGGAGCAGGGAGCAGGAGGGGCACCCGATCGGCACACACAGGCACAAATCCGCCCCTGGGCGTGCTTGTTGGTTGTAACGTCGATGCCACTTTGTCGGTCGGCTCGACTGGCAACGATAACTGCTTCTTCGGCGCTCCGCATGATGTCGATGCGCTTCTGGGCGTCTTTGAGCGGAATGCCAGCGACGTGTACACTGAGGCCAAACGGCGAAATCTCTCGCTTTCCCGACACGAGAGCGCGCTTCTGCCTGTTGCTGCAGAGCTGGCGCACCTGCGACTCGCCAAGCGCGCGTACACGCCTGGCATGCTGCGAGCCTCTCGCGCCCCTCTACCCGAAGAGACATCTTGCCATCTCGACGACGTCCGCCTTCTGCTTCTTCCAGAGGCTGGTGGTCCCATGGGCGGTCTGGAACGATGAGGAGATTCTTGTACGTTCATGTAGAGCTTCCTAACGTTAGATGCGAGTTCTAATGTTATTAAGGAAGCATTAATTATATTCCTTCACGTTTTGTTAAAAATGTCATAAACAACTCCATCTAACCTTCCGCCGAGACGCGAGATACCGGACTGATCAGCTACACACGCACACACGCACCACACGCTCCACACGCTCCACACGCTCATGCGTCATGGCGAGACAGCCCGGGCTCATAGTAGCCTATCGGAGCGGGTATCTGGCACACATTCCATATCGCCTGGCAAAGCGCGCGTGAGCCCCCCCTAGCCCTACCCCTTCCGCCCGACAGAGGCCGGGCGAGAGGGCCACAGCCTGCGCCAACGCTCAAACCCAAAGGTCAAGCGCGTCGTCGCAGTCGCGGCACCACACGTAAGAAACGACGAGCTCCAGCAGGCTGTACTTGCCATCGTAAACTAGGTTAGCCAGAAGCTGCAGCGGGCTCTCAGCGCCCAGGCGAGCGTGGGTGCATAGTACCATTCCTTACACACCAGTCGCCAGTGCCTCTGCCATCTGCACTGCCGTTGCGAACTTACCTGCGCGCGCCGCACGCACTGCATGGAGGTCGCCATCCGCCTTCAGATGTGCGTGGTCGTGATATCCGGAGGCTATGGCCACGCGCAGCCACAAACATGCCATGTCCACGCACTCCTCGGCCGTCCGGCAGAGGATGCCAGGCCCCGTGGGCGACGTCTGGCTCTGGCCCGTGAGCGTGGCGGAGCGAGAGCAGCAGCATGCGAGGTTATAGAGGGAGCTCGGAGAGGGCACGCCCGCGTACTGGGTGTGTATCTCGCTGGCGAGCCGAAAGAGCGCGAACGCTTCAGAGAGCTGTGCGTGCGTCGCGGTCGGTTGGTTGAGCAGATGCATGCCGAGCTCGTGCACGTACATGAAGCCCTCGTAAGTACGCGGCAGGTGGTGACTGAGCACGTCGCTGGGCACGTCGCTGAACGGCTTGGCAGGAACCGAGCCGATTGGGAGTGGGGGAGGATTGGGTCGTGGGAAGCAGGAGCCACCCAAGACTGCCGCCGGCCTAGGCAGCGGAGGCAGAAAGGGGTTGGGCGTCGACGTCACAGCTAGTGCGGGATCGGCGGTGGCCGGTGCCCATGGCGACGCCACCGGGGCGTTCGCAAAGGCGATGGCTGCTCGGCGATCGGCGGCACATGCGGCGTACAAGCGCTCGAGATCGTCAATCGCCGCAGCCACGTCGGCCTCCGACGGCACGCCACCGGCGACGACGTTGTACAACACGATAGTGATGGTGATATGCTCGCTTTCGTGGCGCACAGGTGTCTTCGCGTAGCCCGTGAGGCCAGACCACACGTCGTGCTCGCTCCCGTAGCTGACACGCGCGGCGTTGGCGATGCCTGTCGGTGACAGCGGCACGGTACCAATCGATCCAGTCATTGCCGCTCCAAAAGCAGCTGGTGCCTTTGGAGCGGCTGCCTTTGGAGCGGCTCCAAAAGCGGCTTGTCCCGCGGGCCCCCCGAAGAGACAACCACCACCAAAACCGGCACATCCAAAAACGCCGGCACGGGGGGAGGGCATCTGCTGCTTCAGTGGCACTTGGACAGTCATCAGCACATTGAAGCGCGTGCCCATGCACTGCGGTCCAATCACACACGCCGTCGCCTTGCCTCGTGCCAGGGCATCTGCCTGCTCCGCGAGCGTCTCGGTTTGGGCGCCTCCCACCTGGTGCGCCGTCCTCTCGGCCTCGAGCCAATGGCGGTGCACCTTGCCGGCGGCATCGACGTGATGATGGAAGAGCTTGCTCCCCGCCGCGCCGTCTACTTGGAAGGCGACGCCTTGCGTGGTCGACAGCAACACCAGGTTCCGAGGGTCAGTGTCGCTCCGCGTTTGGTACTGCGTGGAGGCAGGATTCGAAACACACACGAGCGTGAGAGTCGGCGGTCGGCAGCCTTCACACGGGGCAAGCGAACGCAGGGCCGAGGACGAGGATGGCGCTCGGGCATCGCGGTTGGAGTCTGTTTCGCACATTGTGCGCCTCCGTGGCAAACTCCAGGGTCTCACGGCCTCCCAGCTGCGCTGACACTGGAAGAAAGGTAGTCTGGAATCGAATTGAGCACTGTTGGTCTAGTACGTCATGAGAAAGGTCCTTGGAGGCGTCCAGGCCCGCATAGCTTCCAAACGTACCGGCTTGCTTGAGGACGTCGCGTAGTGTGGTAGGTGCGAGGCCAGAGCTTCCGAACTTGTGGTTACCAGTGATGAGTGCCACTTGTGAAGCAGAGACGGTACCCAGCTTCTCGTTCCAATTGTCGGGCCGCACGGTAAAAAGCTTGACGCCGTTCTTGCTCTTCAGGTAGGTGTCGGTAATGTTGGGCCCATATGCAGAGAGGCTACCGCCTGTGCCCATACCGCGCGACACATCATCCCACGAGACGACCTTGCATGAGTATTGCGAATATGCTCCGCCCCGGCGGCGGCACGCTGCGTCTATGGATGCCATGGTCGCATCGGGCGTGGCAGCGCTCATTGCACTCTCGATTACAGAGCTTTCCAAGCGCGCGACTTCGGAGAGCGCGTGCTTTCCGAACGAGCGCGGCTTCGAGAGTGCTCGACTTTGTGAGCGCTCGACTTTGTGAGAGTCACCGGCAGATGTGGTCCCTATCGCCTATGGCGAACTATAAACTGATAACCACGCGACGGCGGCTGGGGCATTTCTGGGGCATGACCTCTCTTTGCCTTGACTTGCCTTGCCGTGAATCGTCGTGCGCACTCAGAAAGTGCCTCGTGAGTGCTGTCCACAGATGCTCGCGACCTTGGCCGCGGCCGTCTATTGCGGCTCGTTCCTGGTCTCGCGCCCGGCAGCAGCCCCCAATGGCCGTGCGGCCGTGCGCGTGCCTGCAGCGACAGTCCAGATGAAGGCCGGTAAGCTCGTCATCACCGACGGCACCGACTCCTTCTACGGCAGCCGCGCCATCTTCCAGTTCGTATACGATTTTGGCGAGTACGATAAGATCACCGCGTTCAGCTCGTCGAGCGCGAACGCCAAGAAGATGCTGCTCTCACGCAATGCCCGCTATTCGGGACTTTTGGACGTCCTCGAGTTCGCCGAGGGTGACTCGAGCAAGCTGAAGGCTGCCTTCAGCGGTGCTGACGCTTGGCTCACCGTCAATGCCGACGAGAGTACGGTGGTGGAGCACCTGAAAGCGGCACAGGCCGCCGGCGTCAAGCGCGCCTTCGTGCACCTGTCCGCGTCCGAGGCGCCGAAGGTTGACATCGCGTCCATCGGTAGCGCGCTCAAGGGCGGCCAACTCGCCTACACGGTGATGCGCACGGGCGGTCTGACCAAGAGCGGCTCGGGCGGCGGGCTGCTGGTCTCGGATGTGGACTTGCCCACGTGCGACGAGGTGCCGGCCGATGACGTCTTCCGCTTCATCACCGAAGCGCTCACGCTGCCCGAGGCCGAGGGTCGTACTTTCGCTCTCTGCCCGACGAGCGACTCGTCGCAGCTGCGCGCGATGCGATCTGCGGGCTGCAGCAGGCGCGAGGAGGTGCTTGCGCTGCTGCAGGGTAAGATCAAGGAGGGCGCCAAGGTGGAGGTGAACAAAAAGGAGCTCACGCCCGAAGAGGTCCAGGCCGCCGCCAAGTCGGATGCTGAGAAGGCTGCGGAGCGGGAGGAGGAGCTGAAGCAACTGCTCGCCAAGGCGAAGCAGCGGGGCGAAGAGACTCAGAAGCGGCTGGCCGCAGAGGAGGCGGCCAAGGAGAAGCTGCGCGCCGAGCGCCAGACCTACTTTGCCTCGAGCGGGCCGTCTCCGGACAAGACGGGTGCTCAAGGCGGCGGCGCTGCCAAGGACGATGAGACCAAGGACGGCGGCGAGGGCGGCGGTAAGGCTAACAAGGGCGACAACGACAAGCCCAAAAAGGACGATGACGACGACGGGCTGGCGCTCGTCTGAGCGAGCGAGCGCGCGCGCACGTAGGCCGCTTGTCCGGGCGCGGCAAGAGGTGGCCCGTTGCTGCTCTCTGTTGGGGTGGCGCCGGAACCGGCTTTACGCGTCAGCGTGGGCCAGTGGCGGCGGCCGACGTCGAGCGCTTTCACACAAGCACGCGGAGATCGAAAGTCAGAGGGCCAGGGCCCACCCGCACAGCAGCATACGCCCGCCGCGACCCGCGGGTGACGAGACTCGTGGTCGGCATATTGTATTTTGGATTTGGTCAGCACCGGTTGCTAATAGTATTAATAAAGCCACTGTCTCAGGGGCGGGCCCACACCGACGCCGCGGGCGCCGGATAGCCGGATAGGCGCCGGACGCCGCTGGGTCGTCTGACTCCGCAACGGTCGGGTCGCGCGCTCGCGCGCGCGTCGGTGACCCCCAAAACTCGGGTAAGGCTCGCACGTAGTCCGCAGAGGAGAGCCGCGACGTACACGCGACGGCTCTCTTCTCCGGTAACTATGCGTAGCTCTACATGTTGATGCGTTGAGTGTTGTCGTGAGAGCCCGTGTCCGCACCAACCTCGTCTCTGGAGGCCAGGGTGCGGTGTGCGCGCATCTTCCCGCCGTCCTCGGGCCTCGGCTGCCGCCGGGCTCAGCAGCGCAGCCGAATGAACATCTTCTTCATCATCCTGCTCTCGGACGAGACGTTACACCTGGCCGTGTCGACGGGCTTGTCGGGGTGGTCTTGCACCTTGGTGGGGATTTGCTTGCCGTGCAGGTCGACGGCGTCGAGGAAGGCGAGGATCTCGTTGAACGTCGCGTCCTTGAGCATGATCATGTGCTTCGCGAGCGTGTCCGCGAGCGCGAGGAACGCACGCTTCGCGTAGAACCATGTATCGGTGCCCAGCTTCTTCGGGTAGGGCTCGAGAGCCTTCATGATGCGTGAGATGCCAAACTCAAAGTTGCCCTTGGCGCAGTAGAGCGTGCCGATGACGAGGTTGATGATGCACAGGTGGAAGGCCTGCTTGTCGGGCTCGCCGCGCTCCTCCTCCCTCTCGACCTTGCGCATGAGCTCCTCGGCGTCTTCGTTCTGGCTCGTCATGATGTACGCGACGCACAGGTTGGCGAGCACGATGGCGGGGACCTGCAGGATGTTGGCCGCATGCTTCTTGACGGTGGGCTCGTAGTACCGGATGGCCTCCTTGAACTTGTTCTCCTGCAGGAAGAAGACATGCGCCACGTTGAGCACCCACACCTCGTGCTCGGAGCAGAACTCGGCCGACTGGCGGAAGATGCGCTCGACCATCGGGTAGTGCTCGAGATCCCAGTAGATGCGTCCCTGGCTCATGAGCACAGGGATGTAGCGCTCGAGCGCCTCGTCGTACAGCTTGAGCCAGCGCCGGATCTGGTCCTGGTCGCGCTGCAGCCGCGCGTCCTGGATGTTCTTGGTGAGCGAGCGAAGCTGGTCAATGTGCTTGCGCGAGAGGTCGTCGAACTTTCGGTACGCCTCGTCGGGCGCCGTCTGGACCATCAACGTCGCATCGAGGAACTCGTAGAGCTCGGGCGACATGTACTGGAACGTGAGGTGCGCGTTCTCGGCGAGCACGTCCGCGGCGAGGTCGTAGTACTGGTGCTTGCAGTAGAGCAGCATCAGGTTGACAAAGGTCTCGGGCGGGAAGGGAGGATTCGAGATCAGGAAGTTGAGCTTTCGGAAGCCTTGGGCGGGCTCCTTTTCCATGTGCATGAGCGCCGAATTATGGAGCGAGACGGGGTCGAGCTCGTCCTCGCCGCGCGGCGGCATGTCCGAGAGCGCCTCGCGCGCCGCGTCGTAATTCTTCATCTGGAACTCGATGGCCGCCTTGAGGTTGAAAGCCTCGATGAGCGCCGTCTCCTTGAGCACCAGCGAGTTGCCCACGGAGCGCACGTCAATGCCCTCGGTCTGAGAGCCGACGGAGAGCTCGGGGTGCTCGCGCACGCCGCGCTCGATGATCTCGGCGATCACCTTGAGCGCCGGCCCGTACTGCTTCTGCTGGTAGTGGCACAGCCCGATCGAGTACGCGAGCTCCGCGACGAAACCCGTCTTGGACATCGCCTCCGTGAAGCAGAGGCGCGCCTTTTCGTACAGGCTGGGCTCGGCGCCCTGCTGCTGCGCCTCCTTGTACATGACGCATGCCTGGTTCACGAGCGTGTCCGCGTCGTCCGGTGGGCACTGGTCGATGAGCGCGCGCGTGTTCATCAGGTCATCCTGCTCATACTTGATGGCGGCCTGCAACTGGATGACGCGCTGCCCCAAGGCGGACGAGTCGGCGACGGCCTGGCAAGCCTTGAGCGCCGGCTCGTACAGCCCCGCCTTGAAGAGCGCCTGCGCGTAGTACAGCTTGTACTCCTCGACCTCGGGGCACATCTTCATGAGCTGCTCGTACGACTGCATCGCGAGCTGGAAATCGGAGACGTAGTAGTAGCAGTAGGCGAGGAGCGAGAGCGCCGCGCGCGACATCGGGAACTCGAACTGCTTCTGCTGCAGCACCGCGATGGCGTCGTGGTACTTTCCGTCCCGGATCATGCTGTAGATCTGCTCCGTCGCCTTCCCGTCGCGCACCATTCCGAAGCCGCCGCCGCCGCCGCCACCCGCGGCGGTGCCCATCGCCGTTCGCATTCCCGTCATCGGGGGCGGCATCCCCATGCCGGTCCCTGGCCTCATGGTCCGCGCTGAGAGTCACGCTTGGTCACGGACCACCTGTTCGCCCGCGCAGTTGGCGGCGCCGGGGCAGGGCGTGTCGGCGCCGACCGTTGCGCAACACTCCACAAAAACTCTATACGATCTGTGAATGGAATCGAACAGTGTATTGAATCGAAAGCCGACGTGGACATCCTGGCGGCGTCGCGCCCCAAGGTACTCCCCCAAGGGTGCTGCTCGAGAAGTTTGGTGCCCCGATAGCCAGGAAAGCCCTCACTGCCCCTTGCGTCGCCTGGGCGGCTCGTGTTCTCGCCGGCTCGTGTGCTGCGACCGCCGCGAGCTAGCGCCGCGCACGTATGGAGTCGTCTCCTAAGCGCTCTGAGCGCTCTGCTTCGGACGCGGCGGCGAGCTCCACCTCGCTTGCCCAGGACGGCATCGAGAGCGGCGAGGGAGAGTTGTCAGACTCCCCTGCCTGCCCTGCTGAGGAGCTTAGCGCCAGCCGACGCGGAGCTGCCTCGCTGCGCGAGCGCAATCTACACGCCTTCGAGGAGGCGCACTTCCCGCCGTACCCTGCCGATCCGCCAGCGGAGGCACCCTTCGCGCTGCCAGCTGGCTACCTCGACCCCGACGCGCCTGTCTCAGCTCACAAGTGGTGCGCCCGCCTGTGCTGCTGCTGCCAAGCCCACGCACCTGCGCTGCTCCGCTCAGCGCTCGCTCTCCGTGACTCACCTGCGCCTGGCGTGCCGCCCTCTCTCCCGAGCTCGCAGGGAGCTCTCGCAGGCCCTCGCCGGACTGGCGGTCGAGCTCATGCAGAAGCGTCGCCAGCGGCTCGAGCTGGCGCACGAGCGCGCCCGGAGCCATCCGCACGCGCTGCACGCGCCGCGGGGCTACTCTATCGCCGAGGAGAAGGGCGGGCGCATGCGGCGGCCGACAGCGATCATGCGCTCGAACGTCGAGGTGGCTCGCCTCATGGCAGTGCCTGGCTCGAAGCAGCGCCAGCTCTCGCAGGACGAGTATGGCTACGGCGAGGAGGCGCCGCAGCACCTCTCGACGACGCGCCACAAGCGTGCCGAGGCGGCGGACGAGGCGCACGGCGGCGGCGGTGCGGCGGCGCACGGCACCAACGGCCAGACGACGCAGGCGCCCTCAGGCGAGCTGCCGCTATCGGCCAAGCGCGACCGCAGCGGCGGTGCACGCTCGGGTGGCGGCCGGCCGAGCGGCGGCGCGCGCAACGGCGGCAGCAACGTGCACGGACGCGCCGTGCCGCTGCCCATCGTGCAGGCGGTGCCGTCGGTGCTCACCGAGCCAGTGCTCGTGATCACCAACGCGACGATCCAAGCCATCTTACCGGCTGGAGTGCACGAGGAGCTGCCTAATATGGGAGTGCAGCGGCGCGTCGTCAGCGGCGTCATCGTCCGCAGCGGCGCGAGCGGCGCGGGCGGCGGCTCGGGCAGTGGCGCGGGCAGTGGCGCGGGCGCCGCGGGCAGCACTGCGGGCGGCGCCGCCGTGGGCGGCGCCGCCGTGGGCGGCGCCGCCGTGGGCGGCGCCGTGGGCACGGCGGCCGCCGCGGGCTCGAGCGCTGACGCGAGCGCGCTCAAGCGCAAGCGACGGCCACCGGGCTGGCTTGCGGGCCACGAGAACGGCGACGAGGGCGGCGGCGACGACGAAGCGGCCGATGCGAGCGCGGCCGCATCCGGCGCGTCGCCGACTACGCCCTTCGCAGCCGGTGGCGGCGGCGGCGGCGGCCATGACCGACCGCGGCCGCCCAAGAAGCGGCCCATCATCAGCGTGTACGCGACCCTCATCAATGGGCAACGCGATGCGCCGCCGCCCGCGCATCTCGTGGTGACGCCGTGCGCGGTCGCGGTGCTCGGCGTTCTGCCGCCGCCCTCATCGCGCTCGCGAGGGCCCATGCCGCCGCCGCTCGCCGCGAGTGCCAGTTCGGGCAGTCACCTTTCCGAGCGCTCGCCGGGTGGCCGGCACAACAAGGACAGCGGCGACAAGGGACACGGGAGCGCCGACGCCCGGTCGCTTGAGAAGCGGCGGCTGCACAAGGAGTCGTCACGGGAGAGCTCCAAGGAGGCCGTGGGGGAGGATGCCTTCCAGATTGAACTCGCCTCGCCCCGCATCATTGAGGTGGTCCGTGCCAAGGAGATCCATCTGCCGCAATGGCGCGTGCTCCCCCCCCACCTCATCCCCGAGCCGCTGGGCGAAGCATGGGCGCCGCGGCACAGGGCGACTTTGAAAGAGGGTCGCACCGGCAAGGCCCCCGGACGGAGTGGCAGCACCAGCAGCATCGGCAGCGCGGGCGGGGATGCGGGCGGTGCCGCCGCCAGCAGCGGCAGCGGTACACACGCAGCAGCAGCAGCCGCAGCAGCCCTAGCTGGCGATGCGGGCGACGCGGACGAGGATGAGGAGGACGGCATCGACGATGACGTCTACGAGCGCCGGCACGCGCGCACGCTCGAGCGCGCCATTGCCGCAGCGCGCTCAGTGGCGTTGGCGCTCTTCCAAAAGGAGCGCCAGAAGCAGCAGAGCCATCACAGCAGCGGCGGCGCGGATGGCAAGGCGGGAGAGGGTGCCCCCGTACGCACCATGACCGAAGAGGACGAATGGCGCTTTCGCCCTTCGGAGCTCGCTGCCCTGTGCGCGGCACAGCGCATGGGTCTCGACGGCGACGCGCCAGCGGCCGATGGCGATGCCGGTGGCGGCGCGGGCGGCGCGGCGGCGGGCTTCTTCGGGCGCATGGGCGGTAACAGCGGCGGGCGCGACAAGAAGGACGAGGACGCGGAGGGCGATGCAAAAGGGGCGGCCGGAGCCGCTGTGGAGCCGATTTCCCAGAACCCATCCGACGTCGATTTGCTTCGGATGTCGATGGACTCGGTGGACGCCGAGGCGTCCACGGCAGCCGACGCCGCCGACGCCGTTGACGCCGCCGATGCCGAGGATGAGGTCGATGAGCACTTGCCGACGAGCGCCGCGGCCGAGGGCGACGATGCTGATGCGGAGGCAGTCGACTTGGAGGACGAGGACGAGGACAATGCAAACATCGCCCTGGTCAACGTGGGAGACGTCGAAGACGCCGATGTTGCGGGCGATGACATGCACGGTGCCAATGGTGTGAACATTCACGGTGCCAATGGTGTGGATGCGACCACAGGAGAGGAGTCTGATGTCGTGCGCGACGACGACGGCGACGGCGAGGCAGCAGAGGATCAAGGGGCAGAGGCGCTGCACGGCTCCAAGCGCGCGCTCATGGAGGTGGACGACCCTTCGCACCAGGCGGCGGCGTGACCCGACCGATCGCACTTTCCGTGTGGTGTTTGGTACCGCCGGACTCCCAGACGACTCCCAGACGACACTCAGCCGCCCAGGGGCGCGGCGAGAGCGTGCGGCGAGGCGTGGCCAGTAAGAAGCGTTGTAGTCACGTTGAGAGCGGGTGTGCTTTCGTATCGTAAGTGATTTATCGTTTACCAATCGTTCGCAATTGCAATACCGCGACCATAACAAAATTACAAAGCGGTCTGAGCGTATAATTTTACGGCCCCCGTCTTAGGCGTGGCTGCGGTGCGGTCCCCGGCTTGGTCCATAACGAAACTGTGCAACACTGGCTCGTGGCTGATTTCAACTCTCGCGTTGGGGGAGTAACGCGGGAGATGCATGTCCTCGACTCGACGTACGTGCCATTCTGTCATCCCCATCGCTCGCCTTCTGCACCTTCCTTAGAGTAACATGACCATGTGCTTTATGACCGCCTCGGAGTCTGAGCCGCTTCAGGCGCCGCCGCCGCGCCGCAGCCGCTCCTGCCTCGCAAACTGCTCGAGCGTCTGAAAGCCCGCGGCGGGCTCGGGTAGCGTCCGGCGAGGGCTGCCAGCCGCCGGCGTGTAGAGCGTGGCGGGCGTGCGGCGGGGTGCCTCGCCCTCGTCATCCTCTTCACGGTCCTCTTCACGGCCGGCCCCACGAGCAGCCTGGGGCACGCGGCGCTGGCTCGCGCCCATTACGGCGCCGGTCGAGCCCGCTGCTCCGCGAGCCAGCCGCGGCGCCGTAATGGGCGCGTCGCGGCCCAGCCGCTCCGCGCCATAGGGCTCGCTGAGCTCGAGGTCTTCATCTGGGGGCGCCGCCTCGAGCATCTGGGAGCCGAGCACGAGAGCCACCGAGAGGCCGGTGGGCGAGAGCGCGTGCGCGAGAGCGCGGGGCACCGCCGAGGGCGACGAGCGACGGTAGCTTCGGGGGGGGCTGTGTGCGCCACCCCCCGAGGGGGAGCCTGGGGAGGAGCCCTTGCGCCCTGGGGTGGGGAGGCCACCGGGCGCCGGTGTGAAGCGCGGTGTGAAGCGCGGCGAGGACGGTGGCGGCGCCGCCTGCTGGAAGCTGAGGGCCGAGCGGCGCTGGTGCACGACCGCACCGCGCACCAGGTGCGCCGCCATGCGCGCGTGCCTCGATTGCAAGGAGCTCTCCGCGGGCGAGTTTCCGATTCGCTCGGCCGCCTGGAGGGCCGCGACGTCAAAGCCGTCCTCAGTGAAGCGGCCGGGCTTTTCCCAATTGTGACTCCACGAGAGGGCACGCCAGTGGAAGAAGACGAGGCCGGCGAGCCGCTTGCAGTAGTAGCCGAAGGCGGAGGCGAGCCGCAGCTGGCGCCCACTCGCGCTCGCCGCGGCCGCGCGCAGCATGTCGAGCGCGACGGCCGCGTCGCGCCGCTCGCGGCGCGAACAGACCGAGAGCGCGCGCCACATGCGCACCACCTCGCCGCATGTCCTCTGGCACTTGCCAGTCAGCCGGCTGGAGGCTTCGCGCTCGAGCCGCTCACGACGCGCGCGCCGGTAGGAGTGGAAGCGCTTCCATCGACTCAAGGTTGAGTACTTGCGTCCCGCGAAGGCGTGCGCGGCGGCCGTGTGCAGCTGGCGCTTTGCATGCAGCAGCTGCTGCCGCCAGGACGTGAGCGCGCCGTAGAGCTTGCTCGAGCGCATGCGCAACGCGACCACCTGGCCCGTCATCTGGCGGCGCGCGTACTTGTTCCACTGATAGATGGCGACGGCGCTGGCGCCGCGCAGCAAGCGAGCGACGCGCTCGAGCACGAGCTCACGCCGCTGGGCCACCTGCGCCTCGCGCACCTGCCACTGGCGCAGCGCGAGCCGAAGCCGCTGCTTCCACACGATCTCCCCCATCTCGTCCGCCGCCAGGTCTTGCTCGACCACCGTCCTGGTGAACCGTTTCCAAGCGACCATGGTGAGCTCAAGTAGACGGCCAGTCACGGCCAGCAGGATGGCACCCAGCCGGTGTGAACGGACCACGAGGCCCCGCCACGCGCTGAGGACGCGCCACGTGGTCGCGGACGCGAAGCGCGACGAGAGCTGCTCGAAGAGCGCGCCGTGTCGAGCGCGCAGCCGCGCGAGCTTGCGCCAGTGCTCGAAAAGGACGCGGCGCGCCGTCCCGCCAAAGTGCAGGTTGGCCATGCCTTGGGCGGCAAATGTGCGCGTCGCCATGGCGCTCGTGAGGTGCCAACGGTCGAACGCGGTGCGCCGGCGGCTTGCGCTGGCGGCCGCATCGGCGAGCAGTCGCACCGAGGCCCGCGAGTGAGCGTACACGCGCCACGAGGTCACGATGGCCGAGAGGGCCCGAGCGCGCGCGCGCCGGCGGTGCGCGTCGAGCGCGGTCTGGTTGGCACGGGCGCGGATGATCTCTAGCCGAGCGTAGCGTGCCGTCTCGGTGTGCAGTCGCCATGCATGCACGATGCGATGGGCGAGTGTGGTGCGCCACAGCCCGAGCGCGCGCACGGTGCAACGGTACAGGTGCGAGTGCTGCCGCGCGTGCTTGCGCAGCTCGAAGAGGCCGTGCGACAGGCTCGCCTTGCGCGCGTGCTGCGACGCCGCGGCCGACATGCGCCAATGCGTTAGGATCTCGTGCCGGCGCAGGAACTGGCGCCGAGCGGCCAGGTACCGCTGGCGCAGCTCGAGCGCGGACACCTTGGCAGTCCAATAGTGCCAGCGGCGCAGCCGTCGCTGGAGGTCGCGCTCGACATTGGTACCGGTGAGAACCTCGAGCAGCCGCTCGAGGCGCGTGGTCTGCTCGATCTGCTTAAAGGCCACCTCGACGTAGAAGGAGCGGTTGATCGTGCGCAAGCGCTCGAAGTGGACTTCGCACCTGTACCTCCACAGGGTATAGAAGCCGCTCGCGAGGTCCCTCCGCCCCGTCTTGCCGAGCAAGATCCGCATGATCGCGCCAATGCGCGCCTCCGTGGCCCACTCCGCGAAGCGCACCGAGAGCAGCTTGGCGGCGAGGTCGTGCAGGTGCTCGAGCACGCGCGTCGACAGCTTCGACTCGAAGCACGCCATCTGCCAGACACACTTCCACTCCATGAGAGCGCCGGTCAGCTCCTTGTTCGCCACACGCGTGGCCATCGCACTCGCCGTCGCGCGCAGCTGCCGGCGCGCCTCGACGAGTTCCATCCAAGCGCCCATGCACAGCGCCACGTTGCGGTGAAGGAGCTTGCCGATGAACTTGGCCACGATCTCGTCACGTCGAGATCGCAGGTTGAGCACCTTGGCCCACGCGCGCAGCACACGCGACTCGAGTCCGCGGCTCCAGAAGCCGAGTGAGCGCTTCGCCTTGCGCTGCTGGTCGGCGCGACGCCGTGCGAGGCCGGCCCACCGTTGGAAGCAGCCGTACCACGTCTTCGAGAGGAAGGCGGCCGCGGCCTTGCGCAAGGCCGTGTACTTGGCAGTGCCATGGATCGAGGCGAGGCGCCAACGGCCAAAGCCCGTCTCGAGGGCAGCACCGCCCCACGCCTCGAGGGCATGCTGCATGCTGCGCGAGAGGCGCGAGGCGCCGCGCGCGAGGGCGCACCACGCGTTGAGCGCACCCCGCTTGGCGGCGGTGGCCTTTCCGCCCACGAGCTCGTTCGTGAGGAGCGCGACGGTGCCCAGCATGGCGCTGAGCTCGCGCCAGCGCAGCCACGCCGTGCGCTTGAGGCAGTACTCGGCGTGCGCGGCCGAGCTCTCAAAGTGGCCGCTGAAGAGAGCCGAGAGCTCGGCGAATGCATGCCACGCGCGCACGCCCTCCCGGAGCAGTACGCGTCGCGAGTTGCCGCCAACCGCCGCGGAGAGGATGGCGAGATCGCGTGCTTCGGCCGACCACTTGTGCAGCACGTACGACATCTGCTGCTGCACGGACGCCTCGTACTTGTCGTCGCAGAAGGCCTTGGCCTTGAGCAGCGCGCGCGTGAGGCTCCTCCACGCACTGAACGTGAGCTGGCCCAGACTGAGAAAGTGGCGCGCGATGCCGACCTTGACCTGCCGCTCGCAATCACAGGTCATCAGAGGTCAATCAGAGGCCAATCAGAGGTCAATCAGAGTCCAATCAGAGGTCAATCAGAGGCCAATCAGAGGTCAATCAGAGGCCATCAGAGGCGGATCTTGACCTGCCGCTCGCAATCAGAGGCCATCAGAGGTCAATCAGAGGCCATCAGAGGTTAATCAGAGGCGGATCTTGACCTGCCGCTCGCGGAAGGCATTGAGGTGCGCATAGTTGCGCCAGCCCAAGAAGACGCGCAGCGTGAGCGTGCCTTCAAAGTGCAGGCGTGACGCCAGCATCCCGAGGCGCTCGTTCTTCCACTCGCGGCACGCGTCGCGCCAGCGCACCAAGACGAGCTGCTCGAGGCGCGACAAAAAGTAGTGGAGGGCCTTGCTGTGCTTGGACTGCATGATCTTGCCCGTCTGCGCCAGAGCCCTCCAGAAGAGCATCACGGAGCGCAGGATGCCCGTCGACCAGAACAGGCCGGCCGCTCGCTCCTCGATCTGCACGCGCACCGCGAACCGGTACTCATCAAACGCCCAACGGCCGAGCGCCTGCGCCGAGTGCGCGATGGCCAGGCCGGTGAGCATCGACGCCTTGACGCGGAACTGGGCCATCTCTGTCCACGCGCCGAAGGCGGCCGCCTCCTCGAAGCAGCGCCAGCGCAGCCCCGACCAGGTGAGCAATCCCTCGGCCTCCTGCAGCGTCCGTCCACGGTATGGGATCTGGAGCGCGCCCTGGAGTGCCTCGAGCGCGGCCCGGTCGTCCGCCTCCTCGTGCGCCCACTCATGCCACATGCGGAAGATGACCGAGGTGTTGCGCACGAAGAGCTGGCGGAGCCCCTGCGCGAGCCCCGACGAGAGGTGCGCGTGGAACACCCAGATGCGCAGAAAGTCCGCCCAGACGCGCTCACGACGGCGCTGCGCCACCTCGAGGGCCGCCTGCTTGCATGCGAGCCGCTTGCGCACCACGCGCAGCCACGCGTGGAACGTGGCGTCGAGCATCTTGCCGAGAAGGCGCGCGACGCGCTGCTTCACCTGCTGGCGCTGCACCACGAGGCCGCGCCACGCGAGCGTGATCCTCGTCAGGGAGCCGTTGGCGAGCATCGAGTAGGCCCGTCGGAGCTTTCGCATCTGCACGGCGCGCTCTGTCGCGAGTCGCTGCCACCGACGGAGCATGCCGAGCGCGCGCGGGTTGGCCACGCGACGCAGGATCACGCGCAGCTCGAGCACGCGCTGGTACTGCTCCAAGAGCGCTTGGAACCCGCGCGCTGCCTCCATGTGGAGGAGGCGACCCCCAAAAGCGAGCGCCTTCCGGTGAGCGGCAGACTCCTTATCGAGGGTCGCTACGTACTCGCCGCGCCAGGCCATCCAGCCGCGCGTGAGCTCGCGGCACGCGAGCCGGCGCATGGTCGAGATCATCAGCCGGTGCTGCCGGCCCAGGGTGTACCAAGCGCCCAGCACGGCGCGAGCTTCCTTGAGACGGAGCAGCGCGGAGATGCGCCGGAGCTCAAGGGCGTGCTCGTGCAGCTCGATGAGGGTGTTGAAGGCCGCGCGCTTGCCCCGGTGCATCACCGTCTGGGCGACGGCCGCCATCTTTGCGAGCTTGTGCATGCGCTCCTCCGCCATCGCCGACCATGCGAGCCAGCCCTTCGTCAAGCTTCGGTTCATGAGGCGCGCGAGCACGCGCCGCCCCTTGGCCTGTGCCTCGCGCTCGGCCTCGAGCTGCTCGATGAGCTTGTGCATTGCTTGGGCAAGCTCCTGATTGCGCCAACGGCCGTGGGCCGCGCCGAGCTGGGCACGCATGATGGCGGCCTCCATCGCCTTCTCGCGCCACGCGGCGAGCGCCTTGCACTCGCCCGAGCGCGTGAGGAACGCGACGGACTTGGTGAGCAGCAGCCGCTCCGTGTGCTTGTGCTCCCACGCGGCGTGCCATGCGCGCAGGTGCTTGAGCCCGCGCGACGAGTGCGCCGTCCAGGCCGCGAGCTCGTTGCGCTGCCGACGGGTAATGCGACGCTGAGCATACGAGTGGAAGGCGAGCAGCACCTTGAGAGTGAGGCCGCCCACCCAGAAGCTGATGGCGCGGCGCGCGGCCTGGCGCTCCTCCTTTTGGAGCTCGACGAAGCGCAGCCAGCCGGTGAAGACGAGCGACTGCAGCTTGTAGAGCATGCGCGTGAGGAACGGGAGCACCTGCATGCAATGAGGGAGGCAATCAGAGGTCATCAGAGGCAATCAGAGGTCATCAGAGGCAATCAGAGGTCATCAGAGGCAATCAGAGGTCATCAGAGGATGAGGAACGGGAGCACCTTTTCACGCATGGCCGCGACCTGATGCATCATGCTGCGCCAGCCGCCCCACGCCATCGCGAGGAGCCGGTTGCCGAGGAATCCAAGCGACTGACGCATCTTGGCCTTGCGCTCGGCGAGGGCCTCGGCGCGCCGCCGCCACTGAGCCAGCCCGGTGCCGAGCAGTGAGAGCTCGTGATTGCCCGAGATACGAGCCGCGATCGCGCGGGTGCGTTTCGTCGCCTCGAGATAGCCCGACCACGCGCCGAAGACCAGCGTCGCGAGACGGTACGCAATCTTGAGGGCGCACTTGCGCAGGATGGCGCGGTGGCGCTTCTCCTGCTCGAGGTCGAGCAGCATGCAATCAGTGGTAATCAGTGGTAATCATTGGTAATCAGCGGCACTCAGTGGCAGGCACTCAGTGGTAATCAGTGGTAATCATTGGTAATCAGCGGCACTCACCTGCTCGAGCAGCCCCTTCCACGCGTCGTACACGAGCCCGAGCAGCCGATTGCGCATGCGCGCGAGCGCACGGCGCAGCTTCTGCTTGCGCGCGCCCGCCTCGCTCGCGAGAGCCACCCACGACTGGAGCGCCTTGACGAGCGACGCGTTCATCATGCGAGCGAGCGCCGTGTTGAGCCGCTCCCTGGACGTGCGCGCCGCGTCGGCCACTTCGATCCATCGCTGGAGCGCCCGGCACGACGCGCGGTTCAGCAGGCGGGAGAGGCAGAGCAGCATCGTCGCCTGCGTGCGCGCGAGCTCCTCAACGTACTCGAGCCACGTGAGCAAGCCCTTGGCCATCTTCGAGTTCAGCAGCCTCTCCAAGTGCAGATGCGACTTGAGCCGATTACCGCGCGCGTGCTGCGTGTACTCACGCCACGCGAGGGCATGCAGCTGGAGCACTCGCGACGCACACGAGAAGGCCAGGGCTCGCAGCCCGGTGCTCTGGAGCACCATGATCTTGATCTTCGTGTGCAGGCTGCGCAGCGCGCGCCGCTTGCGCAGCTTGCGGTGCTCGGCGAGCAGGGAGACGTGCATCTCGACGGTGGAGCGCATCCGCTTCGCCCACGCGGTAAAGACGATCGTCTGCAGGCCGGTGGCCGAGCTCGAGGCGATCATGGCGGCGAGCCGCTTGTAGTGCAGCGCCTGCTCGACGAACGTGGCCCACGTGTTCCAGGCACGCCCGAGCGAGGAGCTTCCCCACATTCGCAGGCCGCGTTCAAAGACGCGACGCTCGTCGCGCACGCCCTGGATCATCTCCTTCCAAAGAAGGAAGGTGGAGTGGGCCAGCGAGAGCATGGCATGCACGATGGCCAGGCGCGACTGCTTCAGGCGCGCGGCGCGACGTTGTGTCATCTTCACCCATTCGCGCCAGTATGCGCGAGAGAGCGCCGCATCCGAGTAGCCCAAGAAGCCGTGCGCGAGCCCCTGCATTCGACGAAACTCCGCCGCCTGCCCGCTCCATTTGACGAACCCGAGGATCACGGAGGAGCGCGCCCACGCGTTGCGCGCGAGCACATCGTGGCGCACCGCAATGTACCACTCCTTGAGGACTGCCTGCAGCAGCACGTTCGAGTGGTGCGAGAGCGAGCGGCGGAGCAGTTGCAGCCTCCGCTGGCCCTCTCGCACCGTCTCGCTCCACTTGAGCAGGCACGTGCGAATCTTTGCTTGCCGCCAGTACCCAACGGCCGCGCGCATCGCGCCCGTCGCGGCGGCATGGCTCAGCATCCGCGTGAACGCGCGGCGCACCTGCTTCACAATGTCGAGGCCTGCCGCTTCGCGCCACGCGGCCCCAAACTTGCCCATGCCTTTGGACTGCTTTTGGAACTGACGGAAGGCGTGCTGCATGTGCGCCTTGTCCCCCTGCAAGAACCACGCCTTGCTCTGGAGCAACAGCCGGCGCCACGCGTCGAAGGTCTGCTTCGCGAGCCCGACCCCAAAGTGGCGCACCGCGAGCAGCAGCTGCGCATTCTGCCGGCGGTTTTGGCCAAACACGTCGAGCATCGCGCGAAAGTGGCGACGGATCGTCTGCAGCCGGTCGGCAGCGGCCACGGCAATCGCCGCCTCGTACATGGGCTTCCACGCGTGACGCCAGCTGCGCAGGACGCGACTCAGCAGACGACCCTCCCAGAAACTGACGGCCTGCACCCACCGGGTGACCGCGGCCCGAAAGTGCACCGCCTCTTGGCGCGCTTCCCACGCGGCGCGCGCCCACGTGCGGAACGAGACTGCGGTCGCTCGGAACGATTCGTACGCGCTCGAGTCGAGGTCGCTCATCTTGCGGTCATCGAAGGCGAGTGCCGCGCGCAGCTGCGTCGCCTGCAGCCGCAGCTCGCTTGGACGGGTGAGCGCCGTGATGGGCGCGTCCGCGGCGCGCCCGAAGCCGCCGCCGTGGTGTTGGGCGCCGTGATGGGCGCCGGCGCCGGTGCCGCCGGTGGTGCTGCCCGCCGCGTGGAGCGCGTACGAAGGCATGTTCAGCCCCGCGACGGACGAGTTGACGAAACTGTCCAGCCAGGGCGTCGAGCCATTCCAGCCGTCGGCGGTGCTGCTCGGGAGGCCGTACACCCTCCCGGGCGTCATCCCGGGCGTCATCCCGGGCGTGTACGGCGCGGCCGGCGGCGCCGTCGCGGGCAGGCCGGTGAGCGGCTGCGTGAGCGGAGGCCCGTACGATTCCCGAGGACGCGTCGGCTCGCGAAGGCTCTCGAAGCCGTGCTTGGCGCCATCGAGCGGCAGCGCGCCCACAAGTCGCTCCCGAGGCATGGGCGCTGGCCTGCTTGAGAGTAGGGGCGGCGGCGGAGGCGGCGGAGGCGGCGGCGGCGGCGCACGCGGCATCGCTTCGACACCCGTCGCCTCGAGCCACCGCGTCGCTGCCTGGAGCTGCGTCGCGCGCTCATCACGGCGCGCTTCGTCACGGGGCATCTTGCCTGGGGACGCCCCTCGAGAATTGGCGTGCGCGCTCATCACGGCGCTCGACCCGAACCGGTATGGCGAGAGCAGCGACGCGCTGTGGTGAGCGCCGGTGGCGGCGCCGGTGGGCGAGGGCGGCTGGTAATAGGAGGCCGTGTGCAGCCCGAGCCCCGTGTACCCCGGCGTTGGCGCCGCGACGGCGCGCGTGGGTGAGGAGGCGGGCGAGGAGGGAGGCAGCGGCGCATACGCGGGCGGACGACTGAGGGACGCAGCGGAGGCGCGCAGAGCAGCGGCGGTGGGGTCCGCGCCGATCGAGAAGGAGGAGGCGGCCGCCGGGCGCGCCGCCGCGCTCGGGATCCCGCCGTCGGGCTGCACCCCGCGCCCGTAGCTGCCGCCGACGAGGGGCGACGGGTGGACCGGTAGGCGCCCATGGGTGGCGGCGCTCGTGCGATGCTGGATTTGAAAGGCGCTGAGCTTGTCACGCCAGTCCAGATGGGGCAGCAGCGAGAGCTCCAGCAGCAGCTGGTAGTGCCGCGTGTCCTCGATCGTCGGGATCCCGTGCCGCTGCAGCACAAGCTCATAGGCCGAGAGCACGCGTAGCAGCGTCACGCCACCACTGGTACCTCCAGTCTCTCCGTCTCGGGCCGCCTCGGCGATGGCGACCTTGATGATCTCGTCGAGGCGCGCGAATTCGCCCGCGGTCACCGAGCCCGTCTCGTCCATCACGCCGCCCAGGCCGCTCGCGCCCTCGTCCGCCGCCGCGGCCGCGCCCGACCCGCCGGTCGTCTCGGTTGGTTCGTACTGATCGTACTGGCTCCACCGGCCGTACGCCGCGCGCCCCGGCGACGGCGGCTGGGACGGCGGCTGCGAGCCCGGGCGCGAGGCCGGGCGCGAGGTGGGCCGGGTGCTGTGCTGGTACGGGTAGGCCTGCACGCGCTTGCCCTTCGACGGGCTCGGCTCGCGGTTCGCGGCGAGGATGGCTTTCTGCAACTCGCGGAACACGATGCCGCCGCTGCCATCTGGGTCGAGCTGCTCGAAGAGCTCGTCAAGCTCGAGGCCGCTCGCCTTGACGCCGAGCGACCGGAGCGCCTCGGCCAGCTCCCTCTTGGTCACCGCGCCGTCTGCGTCCTTGTCCAGGGCGCGGAAGAGGTCAATGACGCGAGCGTGATGAGATTGCAGGAGCGCCGCGAGCTGCTGAGGCACGCCAGAAGCCGGCGTCCCGCTCAAGGCGCGCCGATCGGCGTGTGAGAGCGGTGCGAAGAGTGGCGGCATGCGGCTGACTGAAGAGGCGACCCCTGGGTGCTCTATTGGCAAGTGAGTCAATGCGCCGTCTCTCTCAATGGTGCCTGCCGCTCTCCTTCGCGTGTGCGTCTGAAAAGAGAAACAAACAGCTTCACAGCACAGTTCAGTAAGAATTGGAGGTGTTTGAACGTAACCTGAGAAGTGTCGAGATTTGGCTCCAACCCAAGAGAGAAGATCACAACACTCTTATTGGAAGCATAATGTGTAGCGCCCACGAAGGTTTTTGTATGATTACCCTACCCGACGACGTGGATACTCACACCGTGATAAACCATTCCCGCATGCGATAGTACGGGATCGCAACGGAGCCCCATCTGGCTCACATCAAAGAGAGCAGATCAGCAGAGGGAGGGGGAGAGTACGCTTAGTACTCCTCGCCCTCCTCCTCGCCCTCGCCCTCGGCCGACTCGGCGCCGACCTCCTCGTAGTCCTTCTCGAGGGCGGCGAGGTCCTCGCGAGCCTCGGAGAACTCGCCCTCCTCCATGCCCTCGCCGACGTACCAGTGGACGAAGGCGCGCTTGGCGTACATGAGGTCGAACTTGTGGTCGATGCGCGAGTAGAGCTCGGCGATGGCCGTCGAGTTGGACATCATCGCGACCGCGCGCATCACCTTGGCGA